>Ga0307508_10002882_pt1 | contig 17778 bp, 27 predicted proteins | sample 9_EM_MG_FD_203089 | JGI IMG/M metagenome (GOLD analysis project Ga0307508, IMG submission 203089) | Populus trichocarpa ectomycorrhiza microbial communities from riparian zone in the Pacific Northwest, United States - 9_EM | ecosystem: Host-associated > Plants > Roots > Unclassified | place... | reverse complement strand
CCGAGCCCCGACGCTGTCGGTTGCCCGGTCTCGGTATGCCGTCCTAAGACCGTGTGACGAGTTTCCGATACCTTCCTGCCTGGTCCGTATCCGTATTCCGACCCTGTAGTATTTAGGGTGTAACACCCCTTCCTTTAGGTCTATTTTGCAGTCGTATGGGCGATGTTCCGGGAGACGGTCCGCCGCTTCTTTCCCCATTATTCCTAGGTATTGGCGGAATTCGACCGGGACGGTTTGTAACAGATCTTCTTCGCAGGCTGCCGAGACGTGTCCTAATAGGCCGGCCGCTGGGTCCGTGGCTACTGTGTCGTCCCATGTCAGTGCGAATTCGTTTGTTGCCAATTTGGTGCAGTTTTCCAAACATCTCGTGCTGTTGAAACGTATTTCTTGGTCTGAGGACCACGCTCCCTGTGGTGGATGCTGTTCTATCCAGCTGAATGGAAGGAATATGTCGATGCCCTCTTCCATTGGCGATATTTCCAAGGCTTCTCTTGAGAAGTGCTTTCGGTGTTGCAGGCATAGGGGTTCCGTGTAGTGTTGCCCAGCGCCTTGGACCGTGGCTCCCGTAAAACTTTCTATCGTTCGGGCTTCCTTATGCTTTTTCTTTGGGATTCCCCATCGTTTAACCGTTTGTTGATTGATCAAGGCTATCGAGCAGCCTGTGTCCAAAAGCGCTTTTACCGGTTTTTTCTCGGTTCCGATGTGGAGCAGCATGTTGATTATTGGGCGGGTGGCTCACCACCTCTTTTTCCCGGGACCCGTATCGGGGTCGTTCGTCCTCCTTTTCGTGACGCCGCATACCATCGTACAAACTCTTTCCGGCGTCGTGAAAGAGTTCCTTAAAAATCCGAGTCCTCCGAGTCCTCCCAGAGTTTTCTGGGGTCTGTGTCCATGGTATCCACGGCCGCCACCTTTTGTTGCTTGGCGGGTGGGGCGTCCGGTTCTTCCGATCGTTTTCGTTTCTCTGTTGCTGTTATGGCTACAGCGGAGATTCTCCACAGTGCCGGTGGTAGCGCGGTTCCTTTTTTGGTATTTCCGGCGAAACATTCGTACGTCCGGTGGCCGCCTCTGCCGCATCGCCAACAGTTATCGCTACTTTTCCCGTATTCTTCTTGTTCCTTGGCTGGGACGCCGGCCAGTGCTGCGTCCTTTGATGCCCAGTGACCGGGCTGGTTGTACTGGGTTTTACGGTCCGTTCTTGGAGCGCCCCTCTGTGGGTGGTCCTTCAGTTTTTCCCCCGTATTCGTAGGTTTCGATGAGGGGGTCTTTCGGGGTGCCTCGGGTTTTGGCGGGGCTGCCGCTCAGACAAGTTCTCGGGTTGCCCTGAGGGCTTTTCTTTTTTCCACCTGGATTCCTGCTCTGTAGGTAGCGTGCAGGAAGTCGTCGTCGTCAGTGAATTCTCCTTCGTTTTGACTGAACCTCATGTCCAGGATGGCGTCGGTCATGGCTAGATCGACTTTTTCTCGCAAGCCTTCTCCGTTTGCCCGGGCGAAGTTATTGAGTGACTGGAGTTCCGTTATGTATGTTCGGATACATCCCTGGTATCGGAGTTGTCCCAGTTTTTGCTGAGCATTGGCCGCTTCGCGGTCGTTGTGGTATTCCGCTCGAATCGCTGCTGAGTAGTTGACCCAGGTGTCCGTATCTCCCAGGTCTCTATAACGATGGAGGTGCCAGGACAGGGCCGTATCCGTTAGAAGTGTCCCTATCCAGGCTATTTTCTGTTGGTCCACAGTCTCTGGGTAGAATCCCAGATACATTGTAACCGACTCCCACCATTGATTGAAATTGGTGGTGTTTTTCCCGTTGAATGGTCCGGGGTTCTTCATCTTCAGCCGGGAGGTGTTGATTCTGGCCGCCGCTGGTGCCGAGGTCGCTGGTGCGGCGGCGGCTACGCCTTCAGCTACTGCCCTGGCTATGGTTCGGGCGAGTTCCTCGGTGGTCAACGTCCTTTGCGCGGGTCGGGGCGTCGGTGGTGGTGATGGCGAAGGTGGGGGTGGTAGCGGTCGGCGCGGAGGCTGTGGTGGCATTCCTCCCCCTCCGAACATGGGGTTTCTTTCAGGTGCGGGAGACACCGCGGGCAGGCGGTTTCTTCTTGCGGGCCGGGGTGGCACCAGGGGTCGTTGTGTGTCGGGGCTGGGGCTGCCCGAAGGCCCTGCTCGGAGCTGCTGCAGGGCGTCGGCCAGGCTCGACGTGGTTGCTCGGACCGGGCTTCGCCATGCCGTCGGCTCCGGTGGTGGACTTTCCGAGGCTGGTGCTGGAGGCCGGGGGGTTTCTGGAACCGGAATTCGAGCGGCTAGAAGCTGGAGGGCCTCTGCTTGCCGTCTGGCCTCCTCCCGGGCTTCCTGCAGCTGACGCTCCAGGTATTCCACCCGCTGTTGCTGCTCGTCCGCTCGCTTTTGGTGTTCTTCTGCCCATAACTCCACGTTATCTTGAAAGTTTGCCAAATGTTGGCTTCTTGCCAAATTCACTTCCGCTAGGAATGATATGGAATCGTTGAGTCGCTTTAGCTGCGTAGCCTGTCCTACCTGCTTTTGATCGGCCTCATGGGTTCGTTCGATAATGGCGCCCCAGACGTTGTACGTGAAGGCCTGATATGCGCTGGCCGCGCTCGCTAATTCACTTCAGATCCAGTCCCCTGTGATCCTTTCATTAGCACTCAACTGGTCGTATACGTACCTAGTTCCCTCCGATAAGTCTCGGTAGGCCTGCTCGATCTGCTGGATTCTTTGGTCGGCGTGATCGATCGTATTTCCGCAGTGATGGACCAGTTGCCCCAGGTCTTGTTCTGCTTGCTTTTGTTGTTTGGCTAGGGCGCGGAGCCATGTGGCGGGATTGGCGACCTCCAAGGTTTCTTCCGCCTGCTCCGTACCGTCGGTGATCTGTAGTACATCTCTGGGGGCTTCCAGGCGGAGCATGTTGAAGTCGGTAGATGCCATTTTTAATATAGGTCTAGAAAGTGTCCTGTATAGATTGTTTCGTCGTCGGTAAAGTAATAGTCACAGAGATCTCGGAGCTCATCTTCCGTGAATGCGGCGTTTGTATGGTTGTGCACGCAGTTGAACCAGTATTGCGTATACCAGTTCCAGGGCTCGTGGTTGCCTTCGAGGTAGGGCGTAGGGATAGGTCCGTCGCTGAATGTATCCCACTGTTCGTAGTCGGCTAATTCGCTATCGATTGATTGGAACGTATAGTCGAAGGAGTACTGAGACTTAGGTTCCAAGAAGGTGGATAGCTCGAGGAGATAAAGGTGGTCTTCGAAGTAGGTGTCGTCGAAGCCCGTCATGAAGGTAGGGTGATTTTTTGAGATCAAGATTATAGTGTGACACTGGGGTTGTCTTGTAACTGGAGTGTGGGGGTTCAAAGGTAATCAGGCTACTTTCGATAATTCACAACGGAATAATCTTAGATCTTGTGTGTGGGTTCGGTGGTAGTGTTGGTGAGGATGTTCGTGCTGGTTTCTCCCCTGTTTTCCGAGAGAAAACCTCTTTCTTTTATGGTGGAGGTCGTAGTGTGAGATCTGATGAACCAGTGTGAGCGCTGGTGACTCGGGCTTTGATTTCCCCGAGGCGCAGGGACCCCGTGGGTGATTCATTGGTCATAGCAGGGTGTAGATAAGGGGAGATGAGGTTTTTCATGCACCTTGCGGCACCCTAGGCTCAGAGTCCTCCGTCTCTCCCTGAGGCGAGAGCTCCCTGGGGAGCCATGTACTGTATGAGGGCCATGCAGTCGTGCGGGGTCTAAGTTCTAGAGCCTGTCAATCACCCTGAGGTGACGCAATCTCCCTCTGGAAAGAGATCCGTTTGTTTGCACTCGCCCCCTCATCACCGGAGTTTAGCCTAGGTCCGGTTTTCTCGGCCGACAGCTAATCTCCGTCTCCTCGATCTCCTACCTAGACTCTCTGACATCATTACCCGTGCTTCAGAGGGCTACTAGTGCCTTTCTGAAGGCCCGTGATGAGTCTCTCTTGCTACGTACTCTAGCTAATTACTAAGGTGTAACAGGGATAGCCTTCGACGAGTGGAACTAATCGGCAATCCGATCTCCTATTCGACGCCTATTGCGGCATGCAAACCATTGGGATAGCGCCGACAAGTTTTGTGAGCGCAAATGAGCAATCTGACGTACTATTCGACAAGCATTACGGCGCATAAACTGACGGGATAGCTGGCGACTAGCAGAAGCGATACGCTATTGGACGTGCTATTCGAAGAGCATTTTGGTGGGTAAAGCGTTGCGATAGCCGGTGACTAGCGCAAGTGATACGCTATCGGATGCGCTATTCGAAGAGCATTGTGGTGGATAAACCGACGGGATAGCCGGCGACTCGCGGAAGCGATACGCTATCCGACACACTATTCGATGAGCATTGTGGTGTGTAAACCGACGGGATAGCCAGCGACTAGTGGAAGCGATACAGTATCCGACATGCTATTCGATGAGCATTGTGGCGTGCAAACCGTTGGGATAGGCAACGACAAGTATTGCAGCGCGCAAACCGACAGGATAGCCGTCAACAAACAGTAGCGATACGCTATCCGACGCACTATTCGAGGAGCATTGCAGTGTGTAATCTGATGGAATAGGTGTCAACAAGCAGAGGCTATCAGCGATCCGATACGCTATTCGACGAGCATTGTGGTGGATGGCTCAATGCTTCCACTCGGTGACGGCAATTCTGTCGGTTTACGTGCCGTAATAGTTGTCGACGGCTATCCCGTCGGTTTATACGCCACAATGCTTGTCAAATAGCGCGTCGGATGGCTCATCCATTCCACTTGTCAACGGTATCTTGTCGGTTTGCGCGCTGAAATTCTTGTCAATGGCTACCCCAATGGTTTTCACACTGTAATACTTGTCAACGGCTATCCCAACGGTTTGCGCGATGCGCTATTCGATGCGTGTTGCTACGCGCAAACCATTACAATTGAACATAGTTGTAACATAGTTTATCCAAGTATAGTAGTAACTCAGGTTACACAAGACACTCACATTTTTTCTGAGTCTCTTGGGTAACCCAAGCTTTAGTCATCCGTGGGAGTTGAAATATTTGGTTTTTCCAACATTTTCCTACATGTTGAAAGTTTACACCATCCGATGAACTATTCGACAAGCATTGTGGCACGTAAACCGACGCGATAGCCATTGACGAGCGCAGGTGAGTGATCCGATGCGCTATTCGATGAGTGTTACGGCTCGTAAAACGTTGGGATAGCTGTTGACAAGTATTACCGTCCGCAAACCATTGGGATAGGCATCGATAAGTATTGCAGTGCCCAAACCTTTGGGATAGCCGTTGACAAGTATTGCAGCACGCAAACCGACAGGATAGCTGTCGACAAGTATTGCTGCATGCAAATAGTTGGGATAGCTGGCGACAAGGGGAATCGATACATGATCCGACCCGCTATTCGACGAGCATTGCGGTGTGTAAACCGACAGGATAGCCCACAACGAGCGGAAGCGAGGAGCGATCCGATGCACTATTCGACAAGCGTTGCGTCGTGCAAAACGTTCGGATAGCCATTGACATGTATTGTGGTGCGCAAACCGTTGGGATAGCTGTTGACAAGTATTGCGGCGTAGAAACTGTTGGGATACCTGTCGACAAGCGGAAGCGATGCACCATCTGACGCACTATTCGATGAGCATTGCGGCGAGTAAACAGGCAGGATAGCCCTCGATGAGCGATCCGATGTGCTATTAGACGAGAGTTGCAGCACGCAAAATGTTGGGAGAGCCATTGACAAGTATTGTGGCGTGCAAACTGTTGGGATAGCTGTTGACAAGTATTGCGGCACGCAATCCAATGGGATTGCCATCGACGAGCGCAATCATTGAGCCATCCGATGCTCTATTCGACGCGCGTTGCTGCGCGTAAACAGTAACATAGGTTACACAACCAAAGTAGTAACTTAGGTTTCACAAGACACTCGCATTATTTCTGACTCTCTTGAGTAACCCAAACTTTGGTCATCCATTGGAGTTCAAATATTTGGTTTTTCAACATATTTCCTACATGTTGAAACTTTACACCATCCGATGCAGTATTCGACGAGCATTGCGGCGTGTAAACCGACGGAATAGGCATCGACGAGCGGAAGCGATGAGTGATACGATGCACTATTCAACGAGAGTTGCGGCACACAAACCGTTGGGATAGCCATCGACAAGTATTGCAGTATGTAAACCGTTGGGATAGCTGTTGACAAGTATTGTGACATGCAAACCGTTGAGATAGCCGTTGACAAGTATTGGAGCGTACAAACCGTTGGGATAGCCGTCGAGAAGTATTGGAGCACGCAAACCGATGGGATAGCCATTGACAAGTATTTCGGCGAGTAAACTGTGGGAATAGCCGTTGACAAGTATTGCTGCACGCAAACCGATGGGATAGCTGTCGACAAGTATTGCTACATGTAAACAGTTAGGATAGCTGTCGACAAGCAGAAGCGATACACCATCTGATGCACTATTCGACGAGCATTGCGGCGCGTAAACTGACAGGATATCCGTCGACAAGCGAAAGCAATGAGCGATCCAATGCGCTATTCGACAAGTGTTACGGTGTGCAAACCGTTGGGATAGCCGTTGACAATTATTGCGGTGGGCAATTATATGGGATAGCCGCCGACAAGTATTGTGGTGCCAAAACCATTGTGATTCTACATAGTAGTAACTTAGGTTACACAAGACACTCGCATTTTTTCTGACTCTCTTGTGTAACGCAAACTTTAGTCATCCGTTGGAGTTCAAATATTTGGTTTTTCTGACATATTTCCAGCATGTTGAAAGTTTACACCATCAGATGCACTATTGAACGAGTAGTGCAGCGCGTAATCTGATGGGATAGCCATCGACGATCAGAAGCATTGAGCCATCCGATACGATATTCAATGAGCATAGCAGCGTGCAAACCGTTGGGATAGCTGTCGACAAGAATTACGGTGCGTAAACTGTGAAAGCCATCGACGAGCGGAAGAATGAGCAACGCACTAACATCTACTGAGCAACACGGCATGCAAACTGTCTTGAAAGATGTTGACGTGTGGAAGAATGAGCAATGCGCTGCCATCTGCTGCTCAATACGGCACACAAACCGTTGTGAAAGCCATTGGCGAGCTGAAGAACAAGGAATTCGCTGCCATCTAAGCAATAGGGGGCACGAATTGTCTGAAAAGCCTTTGACAAGTGGAAGAATGAGCAACGGGCTGCCATCCTGTAAGCAATATGGAGCGCAAACTGACATGACACACGTTGACGAGTGGAAGAATATGGAACGTGGTGCCATCCGCTGAGCATAATGGTGCGTAAACCGTTAATGCTGTTGACGGGCGGAAGAAAGTGTGATACGTTGCCATCCGCTGAGGAGTATGGTGTGCAAATCGTCGGAAAATCCATCAAGGAGTGAAAGAATGAGCAATGCACTGCCATTGGCTGAGCAATACAGTGCGTAAACCGTCGTGAAAGCTGATCATGAGTGAAAGAATGAGGAATACGCTGCCATCCGCTGAGCAATACGCCGAGAAAAGCGTTGGGAAAGCAGTTGACAACTGAAGAATACACAATCTGCTGCCATCCTGTGAGCAATACGGCGCGCAAACCGTAAAAGCCATCGACGAGTGGAAGAACGAGCAACAAAGTGCCATCCACGGAGCAATATGGCGCGCAGCCGTCGTGAAAGCCATTGACAAGCAGAAGTATGAGAAATCTGCAGCCAGCCGCTGAGCAATACTGCGTGTAAACCGTCGTGAAAGCCGTTGACGAATGGAAGGATGAGCAATCCGCTACCATCGACTGAGCAATACAACACGCAAACCGTAAAAACTATCGGCGAGCGCAAGACCGAGCAATGCGCTGCCCTGAGCTGAGTGATACAGCACGCGAAACATTGTGAAAGTCACAGATGACCGGAAGAATGAGCGATATGGCGTGCCAACCGTCATGAAAGCTGTGGATGATTGGAAGAAGGAGAAATCCGCCGCCCTCCGCTGAGCAATACAGTGTGCAAACCGTGAAAGCCGTCGACAATCGGCAGAAAGAGCAATACGGTTCCATCAGCTGAGCAATACAGCACGGGAAACGTCGGGAAAGCCGTTGACGAGCGGAAGAATGAGCAACATGGTGCCATCCACAGAGCAATACGGCGCGCAACCCTCGTGAAAGCTAACAACGAGCGGAAGAACGAGCAACACAGTGCCATCTGGAAGCAATATGGCGCGCAACCATCGTGAAAGCCGTTGTCGAGGTGAATTATGAGCAATTTGCTGCCAGCCGCTGAGCAATACTGCACGCAAACCGTCATGAAAGCTGTTGACAAGCGAAAGAATGAGCAATTCGCCGCCATCCGCTGAGTAATACTGTGCGCAAACTGTGATGAAAGGTCAACGAGATGAAGAACGAGTAATCCGCCGTGCCATCTATCTCATAATTCGGCAGGAAAACCATTGGGAAAGCCATAAACGAGCAGAAAAATGAGTGATATGGCAACCAATCTACAGTGAGTAGAACGTTAGCAATATCATCGACAAGCGGATGAAAGGGGTACCCCCACCATCACGATGTTGTTCAATCCGTCAAGTAATACCCCACGAGAAATATCGGAAAAGTCGTAGACAACCGTAAGAATGAGTGATATGGGGCGCAAACCGTTGTGAAAGCCATTGACGTACGGAAGTATGAGAGCTACGCTGCCATCCGCTGAGCAATATGGCATGCAAACCGTAAAAGCCCATGCCGAATGAAAGCGTGAGCAATGCACGGCTATCCGCTGAGAAAAATGGGGAGCAACTCATGAAAGCCGTTGACGAGTGTAAGAACGAGCAATCCACTGCCATCCGCTGAGCAATACAGCGCGTAAACTGGCGTGAAAACCGTTGACAAGCGGAAGAATGAGCAATCCGTTCCCATCCGCTGAGCAATACGGTGCGCAAACCATCGTGAAAAGCTTTGACGAGTGAATGAACAAGCAATCCACTGCCAACTGTATAACAAAAGCGCGGGCAAACCGTCATAAAAGCCGATAACGAGTGGAAGTATGAGCAATGCGCTGCCATCCACTGAGAAATACAGCGCGCAAACCGTGAGAGCCGATGCCGAATGATAGAATCAACAATGCGCGGCCATCCGCTGAGCAATGCAGCACGCAAACTGTCGTGAAAGCCATTGACGAGTGGAAGTACTTGCAATGCACTGCCATCCACTGTTCAATACGCCGCGCAAACCGTAAAAGCAGTTGACGAGCATAAGAACGAGCAATCTGCTGCCAACTGCTTAGCAATAAGGCGCCCAAACAGTCGTGAAAGCCATTGACGAGCATAAGAACGAGCAATCCGCTGCTATCTGCTGAGCAATACGGCGTGCAAACCTTGGTGAAAGCCGTTGAGGAGTGTAAGAAGGAGTAATCTGCTACCAACTGCTTAACAATACGGGGCGCAAACCGTTGTGAAAGCCATTGAGGAGCATAAGAACGCGCAATCCGCTGCCAACTGCGGAGCAATACAGCGAGCAAACCATTGTGAAAGCCATTGACGAGTGGAAGAATGAGCAATCCGCTGCCATCCGCTCTGCAATACGGTACGAAAACCGTCGTGAAAGCTGTTGACGAGTGCAAGAATGAGCAATATGCTGCCATCCGCTTAGCAATACGCTGCGAAAACTGTTGTGAAAGCCTTTGACGAGTGCAGGAACGAACGATCTCTACTCCACCCGCTGTGCAAAACCGGGCGCAAACCGTCATGAAAGCCTTTGACGAGTAAAGGAAGGAGCAATCCAGTGCCATCCGCTGTGCAATACGGTACGAAAACTGTTGTGAACGCCGTTGACGTGTGCAAGAATGAGCAATCCACTGCCATCCGCTGAGGAATACAGTATGCGAAGCGGCCAGGTATAATAGATGTTGACAAGTGGAAGAATGAGCGCTACGGTGAGCAATCTATGGCGCGTAGAATGTTAGCAAAGTTATCGACAAGCGGAAGATATGAGTGAACCCACAAACGGGCAGCAGTGCCATCCGCCAAGCAATCTGCCGCGCAATACAGCATGCAAACCGTTGTGAAAGTGGTTAACCAGCCAAAGAATGAGCAATCCAGCGCCATCCGGTGAGCAATATGGCGTGCAAAGCGTCGCGAAAGCCGTTGACAAGCGGAAAAATGAGCAATCCGCTGCCATCTGCTGAGCAATATGGCGCGCAAACCATTGGGAGTGCCGTTGACAAGTGGAAGAATGAGCAATGTGCTGCCATCTGCAGAGCGAAACGGTGCGTAAACCATCGGGAATGCCGTTAACGAGCGGATGAATGAGCAATCTGCTACCATCTGCAGAGTAAAATGGCAGGCAAACCGTGAAAGCTGTTAACTAGCGAAAGAATGAGAAACGCCCTGCCATCCGCTGGGCAACACGGCACGTAAACCGTTGTGAAAGCCGTTGACGAGTGGAAGAATGAGCAATCCGCTGCCATCCGCTGAGCAAAACGGCGCGGAAACAGGGAAAGCCATTGATGAGTGTAAGAACTAGGAATGCGCTGCCATCCAGTAAGCAAAACAGCGTGCAAACAGTGAAAGCCATTAACGAGAAGAAGAATGAGCAATGCGCTGTCATGCGCGGAGCAAAACGGCGGGCAAACCGTGAAAGCCGTTGACGAGCAAGAGAATGGGCAAGCTGCTGCCATCCGCTGAGGAATACGGCACGCGAATGGTAGGGAAACCCATCTCCGAGCAGAGGAACGAGCAAGTCACAGCCATCTGCTGAGCGATACGGCACACTATCCGTCGTGAAAGCCATCAGAGTCGCTACATCCGTTGTTGCTTTGACTTGTACGGCCTCCAATACTGCTCCAGGGATGCTGTTTGTCACCCTCGAGCGGAAGTATAGCAATCAGCTGCTGTCCGCTGAGTAATACGGCGCACGAACCAGCAGGAAAGCCGGTGACGCGCGGAGGTATGAGTAATCCGCTGCCATCCATTGAGCAATTCGGTGCACAAACCGTGAAAGACTTTGACCAGCAGAAGTGTGAGCAATCCGCTGCCATCCGCTGAGCAATACGGGGCGCGAACCATCGGGAAAGCCATTGACGAGCGGAGGTATGACCAATTCGCTACGATCCGTTGAGTAATACGATACACGAAACCTTGGGAAAGCCATTGACCAGAGGAAGTATGAGCAATCCGCTGCCATCCGATGAGCAATACGGCATGCAAACCGTGAAAGCCTTTGACAAGCGGAAGAACGAGCAAGGCGCTGCCATCTGCTGTTTAAAATGGCCCGTAAACCGTCGGAAAAGCCGTTGAAGAGCAGAAGTACGAGTGATCCAATGCCATCCACAGAGCAATACGGGGCGCAAACCGTCGGGAAAGCCGTTGAAAAGTGGAGGTATGAGCAATCCACTGACATCCGTTGAGCAATCCGGCGCGCAAACCGTGAAAGCCTTTGACAAGCGGAAGAACGAGCAAGGCACTGCCATCTGCTGTTTAAAATGGCCCGTAAACCGTCGGAAAAGCCGTTGAAGAGCAGAAGTACGAGCGATCCATTGTCATCCACAGAGCAATACGGGGCTCAAACCGTCGGGAAAGCCGTTGAAAAGTGGAGGTATGAGCAATCCACTGACATCCGTTGAGCAATCCGGCGCGCAAACCGTGAAAGCCTTTAACAAGCGGAAGAACGAGCAAGGCGCTGCCATCTGCTGTTTAAAATGGCCCGTAAACCGTCGGAAAAGCCGTTGAAGAGCAGAAGTACGAGTGATCCAATGCCATCTGCAGAGAAATACGGGGCGCAAACCGTCGGGAAAGCCGTTGAAAAGCGGAGGTATGAGCAATCCGCTGACATCCATTGAGCAATCCGATGCGCAAACTGGGAAAGACTTTGACCAGCGGAAGTATGAGCAATCCGCTGACATCCGCTGAGCAATACGGCGCGCAAACCGTGGTGAAAGCCTTTGACGAGTGGAAGAACGAGCAATCCGCTGTCATTCGCTTTGCAAAACGGCGCGCAAACCGTGAAAGACTTTGACCAACGGAAGTATGAGCAATCCGCTGACATCTGCTGAGCAATACGGCGCACAAACCATGGTGAAAGCCTTTGATGAGTGGAAGTATGAGCAATGTGCAGTCATCCGCGGAGCAATATGGCGCGCAAACCGTGTCAGCGGTTGACGAGCGGAAGAACAAGCAATCTGCTGCCATCCATTGAACAATACTGCACGCAAACCGTGAAAGCCGTTGACGAGTGGAAGAACGAGCAATATATTGTCATTCCCAGAGCAAAACTGTGTGCAAACAGTGCAAGCCGTTGACGAGCGCAAGTACGAGCAATCCGCTGCCATCCGTTGAGCAATATGGCGCGCAAACCGTGAAAGCCATTGACGAGCGTAAGAACGAGCAATGCATTGCCATCCACTGAGGAAATCGGCGCGCAAACCGTCGGAAAAGCCATTGACGAGTGGAAGAATGAGCAATCAGCTGCCATTCTCTTTGCAAAACAGCGTGCAAACCGTGAATGCCGTTGACGAGCAGAAGAATGAGCAATCCGCTGATATCTGCTGAGCAATACGGCGCACAAACCATGGTGAAAGCCTTTGACGAGCGGAAGTATGAGCAATGCGCAGTCATCCGCAGAGCAAAACGGCGCGCAAACCGTGAAAGACGTTGACGAGCGGAAGAACGAGCAATCCGCTGCCATCCATTGAACAATACTGCACGCAAACCGTGAAAGCCATCGACGAGCGGAAGAACGAGCAATATATTGTCATTCGCCGAGCAAAACTACGTGCGAACAGTGAAAGGCGTTGACGAGCACAAGTACGAGCAATCCGCTGCCATCCGTTGAGCAATACGGCGCACAAACTGGGAAAGCCGTTGATGAGCGGAAGAACGAGCAACGCACTGCCATCCACTGAGGAAATCGGCGCGCAAACCATTGGGAAAGCCATTGGCAAGCGGAAGAATGAGCAATCCGCTGCCATTCTTGGTGCAAAATGGCACGCAAACCCTGAATGCTGTTGATGAGCGGAAGAATGAGCAATCCACTGCCATCCGCTGAGCAATACGGCACGTAAACAGTGGTGAAAGCCGTTGACTACCATACGTATGAGGAATCCGCTACCATTCACTGAGCAAAATGGCACGCAAACCGTGAAAGCCGTTGACGAGCGGAAGAATGAGCAATCCGCTGCCATGGGCCGAGCAAAACGGCGCACAAACCGTCGTGAAAGCCGTTGACGAGTGGAGGTATGAGCAATCCAATGCCATCCGCTGAGCTGTACAGTGCGCGAACCGTCATGAAAGCTGTTGACGAGCGGTGAATTACGGGCATGTTATCTATAATCTTGTCACAGGTCCAAAAAACTTTATTGTTTTTATGTGGCTGGGTGTAGAATTTGTACCATATCATTGTAAGCAGTTGCGCATTGTGAACTAAGTGGCAAGTGTGCACTCCAGTGATTTCATTGGTTGGTGAAAGCAAAAAATCAGTGGCTTGTGGTGGCGGCAGCTGGTGGTGCACCTATAAATGGCTGGTGAAAACAATAATTCAAGATTTTACAGTGTAGTAAGATGTTGCTGCAGCGCCAGGCGTCAGGAGCGCTCCTTTATAGAGTCCCGCAAACCCACTTCTGCAACAATAACTCAACAACCACTGCTTCAATTAAAAATCGGATGATAGCACATGAATTGCTGGCATGTTATCTATAATCTAGTCACAGGTCAAAAAAACTTAATTGTTTTTAGGCCGCTGACTGCAGAATTTGTGCGGTGTAGTTGTTGCTGCTGTGTGCGGTGAACAACTTTGGTGTGGCTAGTGAACATTCCAGTAATATCATTGGCCAAAAATCGCCCTTTCTGTAATCATACTTTATCACTCGGCAGCGCGTCATTGATTATCACTCTATTTATGTCATCATGATTTATCATTCGGATTTGACATCATAGATTATCACCCTTCCTCTGTATCAGGAATTATCATTCGTACTTAAGTGCAATCGCATCCGCTAGCCAGTGATTATTATTTTGGTTTGTTCATTACTCGCATGCGACCTAGATAGATCATGGCGAGGAGTATCTACAGTCCGTTTCTCGGCCATAGTCTGCACATGGCAGCATAGCGTAGGCTACCCCTTATCTGCCGCCTAGGCCTATCCCACGAAGATGTCAGAGCGCACAACAGAAATCAGAAAACAAAGAACAACAGAGTCATGACGCCCCACCCCCACCTGCTCTCCGTCCGCCGATGCCATGAAGGGCTGGGTGGGTAGGAACAGCGGTGTTCCTTCCCTGGACCCCGGCTACTTCTCAGCACCAAGCTTCTCCACCCTCCTTTCCTCTTCCTGATCCTGGTGCTCCCGGAGCTCCCATTCCGACACCTTGCTCCCCGCGTCATCTTCCGCTTCCACATCCACTAGCCGATGCTCTACTAGACGCACATGGGGTCGCGCAAACCGGAGGGATAGCCGTGGCGAAGTATCGTGGCGCGCAAACTGTAGGGATAGCCTTTGATGAGCGGAATCAATGAGCGATCCGACATGCCATTCGACGAGCATGGCGTCGCGCAAACCATTGTCAAAGCCATGGTGAAGTATTGCAGCGCGCAAACCGTTGCTATAGCTGTCGACAAGCATGGCATGACACAAACTGTAGGGATAGCCATCGACGAGCGGAATAGATGAGCGATCCCACGCGCCATTCGATGAGCATGGCGTCATGCAAACCATTGTCAAAGCCATGGTGAAGTATTGCAGCGCACAAACCGTCACTCCAGCTGTCGACGAGCATTGCAGCGTGCAAACCGTAGGGATAGCCGGTGACGAGCGGAAGCGATGAGCGACCCAACGCGCTATTGGACAACAAGTGCGGCGCGCAAACCATCATGAAAGCTGTCGACGAGCATTGTGGCGCGCAAACCGTCGTGAAAGCTGTTGACGAGCATTGCGGCGTGCAAACCATAGCGATAGCGGCCGACGGGCGGGATCGATGAGAGATCCGACGCGCCATTCGATGAGCATGGCATCGCGCAAACCTTTGTTAAAGCCGTGGTGAAGTATTGCAGCGCACAAACCGCTCGAATAACTGTTGACACGCAGAAGCAATGAGCGATCCAATGCGCTATTGGATGACAAGTGTGGCGTGCAAACCGTCGTCAAAGCTGTCGACAAGCATTGCGGCACACAAACCGTAGGGATAACCGGCAACGAGCGGAAGCGATGAGTGACCCGATGCGCTATTGGACGACAAGTGCAGTGCGCAAACCATCGTGAAAGCGGTCGACGAGCATTGTGACGCGCAAACCGTCGCTACAGCTGTCGACGAGCATGGCGTCACGCAAACCATAGGGCTAGCCGTCGACGAGCGGAATCGATGAGCGTTCCGATGCGCTATTCGACAAGCATTGCGGTGCGAGTAATCCGACAAGTGAGTGACCGTGAAAGCTGTCGTGGAGAGTAAGAAAAGAGACGTGTAATCCTACTAGTAATCCAACGATGGAGCCGCCGTACAAGCTGACGACGAGTGTAAGGAAAGAGAAGCACAATCTGACGAGTAATCTGACGAGCGAGCCGACGCCAAAGCGGTCGAGGAGAGTAAGAAAAGAGTCGCGCAATCATAGAAGTAATCCGTAAAGTGAGCCGACGGGAAAGCTGTCGACGATTGTAAGAAAAGAAAGGAGCAATCCGACAAGTAATCCGACAGGCGAGCCGCCATAAAAGCTGCTGATGAGTAAAAGAAGGAGACGTGCAATCTGACGAGTAATCCGACGAGCGAGCTGCCACGAAAGCCATCGACGAGTGTAAGAAAAGAGACATGCAATCCGACAAGTAATCCGACGATCGAGCTGCCACAAAAGCAGTTGACGAGTGTCAGAAACAAGACGAGCAATCTGATGAGTAATCTGACCGGCGAGTCTCTGCCATCAACTAAGAAAAGAGACGAGCAATCCAACAAGTAAACCGTCGAGAGAGCCACTGTGAAAGTCGTCACCGAGTGTAAAAAAAAGAGACGCAATCCGACGAGTATCAGATGGGCTACCTGCCGCGAAAAGAAAAGAGACGTAATCCGGCGAGCAATCAGACGAGTGAGCCGCCGGGAAAGCCGTCAACGAGTGTATGAAAGGCAACAATATGACGAGTGATGCGACGAAAGTTCTCGTTTCCGTTCCCGTTCCGTTCCCGTTCCGTTCCCCATTCGCATCCCATTCCTGTCCTGTTCCCCGTTCCCGTCCGTTCCCGTTTTCTGCTCCTGCTCCTGTTCTTGCTCCGCTTGCATTTTGAATCCATCAGAGTACTTTAGAACCCTGTCTCGCCCGCTGCCGTTACATATCTGACATGTCATCCGACCAGCAAGCCATCGTGTAAGTGCACAAAATCATAATTTCTGTGATTTGATGCTGTTATATATTGAGATTGGAGTTAGTGATTGTGACTGAGGTGTACGTGCATCATTGGAGTCACAGTAGAGTTAATAACAGAGATATGGTCAAGTTTTCAACAATTCACAACAGATTAATTGAAGGGGTTCAGTTCCCGTCGTCTCTTGTTTTTCTTTTCCTTCTGTTCTATTGCAGTTACTTGACAACCAGCGTGGCCGGCAAGAGAAATACTACCTGAGTGACCCTCGTGGGCAATGGGAAAAGGAAGTAACTGAGCAAATCGGCAAGTGGCGTAGCAGGCAAGGCAAATAACCAAGTGATGTCACAAGTAAAGTTCTGGTTACACAAGAGCATCTGAAAAAACTGCGAACTCTTTGTGTAACCAGAAACTAGCGGGGGCAGGCTTGGCATTGCCACCACTAGGGTTAGCGTTGATCACATCTGAAATTTATATTTACTCCAAATACTCTTTTTCTATTTAAATTTTCCATTGTATTCCCACACAATATCCACCCTGACAACCAAGGCCTCACCTATCTCCACTTACATCCATGTCCTACAAGAATGACTAGATCTGCAGTGCGTACGACATGTTTGGTCTGTGAGTGAGCATTGGTGTGCACCTATCCATGGCGGCAATTTTGTTATTTCGTTTCCTGCCAAAAAAAATAATAGATGGAGTGGATATTTGGGCAAACTATCATGCAAGCCCACAAGGAGAACATTAAACTAGTAATAGTCAGAGGCAGAATTATATGCGATTGCCTAGTGGGCAACAGATATTTGGACTGTAAGCGGCGCGCGACAAAATGAATGCAGTGTAGCTGGATGCCCTGCACGGGACGCCTGCACACAATGGGATGTTTGTGGAGTTGCTGGATACTCAGCGTACAATGGGACGTCTGCAGTACTGCCGGACACTCAGTGCTCGTCGTGATATTTTCGATATGACTGGATGCTTGGCGGGCGACCTGATCTTTACGGTGTTACAGCATACATGGCACACAATGGAATATTTGTGGCATGACCAGATGTCACGAACCTGTCGTGACAGGTTTCATCGCGCCGCTACCGGCGCCACTATAACCATAGCCGGCTTGTGGGTCATTCTCGTTTCCGCAGCCGTCGCTGCCGCCGCCACCTCCCTTGCCCTGCACGGCTAGCCGTCGCGCCCATGCGTGTTGGAGGTTGCCCGATCACTGATGAGAGAGCAAGGAGAGAGAGTGACAGAGAGAGATGTTTGATCGATGATGGGTGATGAAAGCGTTCACGATGAAGACGTATTGAGTGGCTTATTACTGATCTCTAAGTGTCTAGGAGATCAAAGAGAAAAGACGCTGCTATGGAAGAATGCCAAGCCGTTGCACAGTGCCTCCCCGCCGTTGCCATGGCATCTCTTCCGTCGGCGTCACCCCCGTTGACGCACCTACA
>Ga0307508_10002880_pt1 | contig 17788 bp, 15 predicted proteins | sample 9_EM_MG_FD_203089 | JGI IMG/M metagenome (GOLD analysis project Ga0307508, IMG submission 203089) | Populus trichocarpa ectomycorrhiza microbial communities from riparian zone in the Pacific Northwest, United States - 9_EM | ecosystem: Host-associated > Plants > Roots > Unclassified | place... | reverse complement strand
AGAGGGCGCGGGGAATGCCGGGTGCCCAATGCACCCGCAGCCTGGTGCGCGCTGGGGTAGTTTAAGTATGCGCACCAGTATTCACAGCGGAGGCACCGGAATCATCCGGCATTCCCCACGCAATGGTTGGAACGGTTTCCTTCGCGCTCTCCCTGGTGACGAGTTCCTTTTTGCCACCATCACCGCACGGATTGCATGGCGCATCGAACACCGGTTGGGCCGATCGCGCCTCCGCGAGGCTTAGCATCAGCAACGGATGCCAGGACCACACGACTTCGCCGTACGCATCAATGCCGTTCGTCTTGCACGCCGCTCTTGACCGCTCACGGGTTTGACCCGCCCTGCGATCTCAGGCGTGCACGACATCGCCGCGTCCACCGCATCCCACCCCAACGTTCGTGACGATCGCGAGCCGCCCCTCTTCTCAGGGGTGGGATGGCGAGAACAAATCACATATTTCTGAAAAACAGAAGCAAAATATTTTTCGTGGGAGGGCTAGACAGGAATTCGCGAGCGCTGGTGATTTGCCCGTCGGGCAGTGGGGATGGTCGGGCGCCTGCGTCCCAGGTCCGTGCATCACTGTTCCTATGGTCCAATTTAGTTTGCAACCATAAGGTGCGGCAGTATAGCGTCACTTGTCGTGAATCGGCAATTGCGCAAGGGTGATTTGGGGTGAACGCAGTAGATAAGATTGATGAGAACTTAGCCTCGAATTCTCTGAAATCCGTCGATTCTACGCAGGTCGAAGCCGCGTTGTCCAAGCCGCTCGCCGCAAGCATCGGCGATGTGGGCGACGTGGCGGGCGCTCGGACTGCGCTGCAGTGGCCTTCTGCGGGACCTTTCAAAGTGCGATTTCCCAAGATGGTGATGCTCGCCGCGAGCTGTTTGCATCAAGTTGCGGCGGGTGAAGCCGCATGAAGCGGTGGTTGGGCTTCGCGGTTGTTGTGGCGGTCATGATCGCGATTTTCAAGTTCGCCTATCCCATTGTCGCTTATTCCTTTCGGCCGATGAGCCAGCAATTTCAGAAGGACCAGGGATATTTCTTCCGGTTCCGGGCTGGCTTCGAAGTCAAGGAGACGGGAGAACAGCTGAATTTCGATTACGTTGTTGCTTGCAACATTCGCCTGACGCGCTGGCGCGACGGCGGATTGTCGAACGATTCCACCTATAGTCCGAGAGCCGCAGTGCTCGCGACCCGCAGCGGCCCGGCCGTTATGGTGCGTACGCTGAAGGAATGTGAAGGCCTCACCTCCGACAATGAAGACGTACCTCCCGATGTGCTGCCGCTGGCGATTTGGTTCGACGACGTTGCCGACCTCTCGGTGGGGATCGGCTATTTCACCGAAGATGCCTATGACAATCCGCTTTCAAAGCTGAAGTTTCACGGCGCGCGCGTCGATCGTGCCAGCCGCGCGGACTGGGAGGCGTGGCGCAAGAAGGCGGCTGAGGACTACGTGCAGCGCGGCGTGCTGCCGGGTCCCTGGGGCTATGATTTCCCCAACCATCCCTCTCCCGAACTCGGCGAATACATCACGAGCTGCGAGGCCTATGCGCGAATAACGGTGCCGGAAGAGTTTCGCGCCGAGTTGCGCGAGCTCTGGCCGAAAGACAGGCCGCACTTTTGGACGGTGCCCAGCAAGGACGAGGAGCGTCAGATCGGCTCGCTGGTGCGAACCTTCGGCCGTAAGTTTGGCCCAGGTGAGCTTTCGTGGGGGCAGCCGATCCGAAGCGGTCAGATTGTTGGTCTTAAGCCTCATGTGCCGAGCCGATGGCCGACCGAGACCTATCCGCTGCTGTGGCCGGGACTGACATCCATCCTGCCGCTGAAGAGGGCGCTACGAAGTTCCGAGGCTGAAGAATTCGTGCTCAACCTCGATCTTCGCGAGGGGGCAATGAACGGTTTTGCAGCGTGTCAGGACGCGCGGAATGCCTATGAGTATCACGGTCCCGACGCGCCGGCGCCTGTCAATCATGTCTTCGAAATCGATGGGGTAGCCGTCAAGCAGCTTGAACGGACATCGCCTGCAATGCAGCGCCCCCACTATGTCGTTGAGCGCGACGAGGCGGTCTTCGTCTACACTTCACAAGGGTTCTAGGGGGCAAACCGATGACCATCAGCCTTACGGATGCCGCACTCTATGCCGCGCTGTCGGAGCAAATTTACCGGCGTAACCAGGACCAAGACCAGTCGCTCAAGCTCTCGGACATCCTGCCAAACGTGTTGACGCCGCTGCAGCTCAATCTGCCGGCAAACCTGGCGTATCTTGGGAACGCTTCTCCTGCCTGCGGGGGAGGTCGACGCGCTCGGTAGAGCGCAGCGGTGGGGGAACGTCTATCCTGTCGACCAGTGCGTCTTGCGGAAGCACCCCCACCCCAGCCCTCCGCCGCAAGCGGGAGAGGGAGCGCACTTCCGTCGCGGCACCAATTCGATCTCGTCTCATCCGGCCCTAGAGACACCATTCCGGTCAGCCTGGCGGCGCGGGCTGCACAGATTTCCGATTTCGTTGTCAACCCGGGCATTCCATTGACGCAGCGTCATTGCGAGCCAAACCTTGCTCGATCATTGCGCGGCGTTTTGCATCATGTACGCCTTCGGATCACCGTTATCGGTCGGATGCTCGATCGCGCGCTTCAGCGCTGCGCTCATCGGCACATTGAGGTTGACGCCGTTCGGCGGGATCGGGCTGAGAAACCACTTGGCATAGATCCTGTTGATCTCGCCGCTGCGATAGATCGCCGCCAGCGCTCCGTCGGCCACCTGCTTGAAGGCAGGATCGTCGGGCGGCAGCAGGATGCCGTAGGGCTCGACCGACAACGCCTGGTCTGACACGACGTAGTCGGCTGGCGCCGCCGAGTCGGCCACGGCGCCGTACAGCAGGATATCATCCATGACTTGCGCGGCGGCGCGATCGGATTCCAGCATGCGGAGCGCCTCGAAATTGTCCTTGGCCCCGAGGATGGTAAGGCCAAGATGGCGCTGATCATTGAGTTCGCTGATCTGCTTGAGATTGGTTGTTGCGATGGTCGACACCACCGTTCGTCCCTTGAGGTCATCCAGGGTGTGCAGATCGGCGGCCGCCTTGGAGACGAAGCGGATGGCAGCGACGAAAAACGTGGACGAGAATGCCACGACCTTTTGTCGTTCGACGTTGTTGGTCATCGTATCGCATCCGAGATCGATCTTCCCGCTCAAGATCGACGGAACGCGAAGCGACGGCGTGATCGGCACCAGCTTGACCTCCAGCCTTGCCAGGCCAAGGCGCGCCTTCACGGCGTCGACAATGACGTGGCAGAGGTCCATGCTGTAGCCCACGACCTTCTCGTTCTTGTCGTAATAGGAGAACGGGAACGCCGATTCGGGATGTCCGATCGTGATGACCCCGGTGCTCCTGATCTTCTCCAGCGCGCCCGTCAGTTCTTCGGCGACCGCCGCATGGCCTGCGAGGCACAGCGCAGCAGCCGCCAGGATCAATTTCACACGTATCGTTCCGTCTCCTCGATGGGATTTCCGGTTCACCTTCACGACATTCATCTCCCGCGCCGAACAGGCCCAATCATTGCGCGGCATTTTGCAACATGTACGTCTTCGGATCACCGTTGTCGGTCGGATGCTCGATCGCGCGCTTCAGCGCCGCGCTCATCGGCACATTGAGGTTGACGCCGTTCGGCGGAATCGGGCTGAGAAACCATTTGGCGTAGATCCTGTTGATCTCGCCGCTGCGATAGATCGCCGCCAGCGCTTCGTCGGCCACCTGCTTGAAGGCGGCATCGTCGGGCGGCAGCATGATGCCGTAGGGCTCGACCGACAGCGCTTCGCCCGACACCACATAGTCGGCGGGCGCCGCCGAATTGGCCGCCGAGCTGTACAGCAGGATATCATCCATGAAGTGTGCGGCGGCGCGATCGGATTCCAGCATGCGGAACGCCTCGAAATTGTCCTTGGCCCCGAGAATGGTGAGGCCAAGATGGTGCTCCGCATTGAGCTCGCTGATCTGCTTGATATTGGTTGACCCGATGGTCGACACCACCGTTCGTCCCCTGAGGTCGTCCAGGGTGTGCAGATTGGCGGCCACCTTGGAGACGAAGCGATTGGCAGCGACGAAAAACGTGGACGAGAATGCCACGACCTTCTGCCGCTCGATGTTGTTGGTCATGGTTTCGCAGGCGAGATCGATCTTTCCGCTCAAGATCGAGGGAATGCGAAGCGACGGCGTGATCGGCACCAGCTTGACCTCAAGCTTCGCCAGACCGAGCCTGGCCTTCACGGCGTCGGCAACGAGGTAGCAGAGGTCCATCCCATAGCCCACGACCTTCTCGTTCTTGTCGTAATAGGAGAAGGGAATCGACGATTCACGATGTCCGATCGTGATCACCCCGGTGCTCCTGATCTTCTCCAGCGTGCCCGTCAGCTCCTCGGCGACCGCCGCATGGCCTGCGAGGCACAGCGCAGTTGCCGCCACTATCAGTTTCACATGCATCGACCCATCTCCTGGTTGGGATTTCCGGTTCACCTTCACGACATTTCATCTCGCGCCCCGCGCCGCCGACGCCGGGCTCGCCGACACGCCCACGACATCCGCATAGCGGTCGATCGGCGCCGGCCTGCCGATCAGGTAGCCCTGCACGAGATCGCAGCCGGCGCGGGTAAGAACATCGAGCTGGGCTCGCGTCTCGACGCCCTCGGCGGTCACCGGAAGCTCGAGCCCGCGTGCCAGTCCGATGACGCCACGCAACAGCGCCTTCGATTGCGCGCTGCGTTCGAGGTTCGATATGAAGCTGCGGTCGATTTTGATCATGTCGAACGGAAACGCCTGCAGATAGGACATCGAGGAGTAGCCGGTGCCGAAATCGTCGAGCGCGATGCCGACGCCGAGCGATTTGAGACTCCGCAGGATCGACATCGCGCGGGAGAGGTCGTCGATCAGAACGCCTTCCGTGATCTCGAGCTCGAGTCGCCCGGCAGCCAAACCGGTCTCGATCAGGGTCTCGTGGACCAGCCGGACGATGTCGTCGTTGCGAAACTGCACCGGCGACAAATTGACGGAAATCTGCAGCTGGTTCGGCCAGGACGCGGCTTCGCGGCACGCGGTGCGCAGGATCCACTCGCCCATGGCGACGATCAGGCCGTTCTCTTCCGTGAGCGGAATGAAGATTCCCGGCGCCACCACGCCGCGGCTCGGATGATGCCAGCGGACCAGCGCTTCGAAGCCCACGATCTCACCGTCGATCCGCGCCAGCGGCTGGTAATCGAGCCGCAACTCGTCGTTGGCGACGGCTGACTGCAGATCGTGCTGCAATTCGCGCCGATCGCGCAATTGTGCCGCCATGTCGGCCTCGAAGAATCGGATCGCATCGCGCCCTTCGGCCTTGGCGCGGTAGAGCGCGACATCCGCGTTGGCGAGCAGCGCCTCCGGGTCGGTCCCGTCGACCGGACAGGACGCAATGCCGATACTCAGTCCGATGCGCAGCTGCCGTCCGGCGATCTCGATGTCGCCCCTCAGCGCGGTCCTGAGCTGCCGGGCCAGCTCGCCCACGGCCGCGGTCTGCGCGTCACCGACGGTGATCACGATGAACTCGTCCCCGCCAACGCGCGCCAGAAAGGCACCCTCGGCAACGGCCCGCAAACGCCGCGCCACCTCGCGCAGCAGCGCGTCGCCGACCAGATGGCCGTAAAGGTCGTTGACCTCCTTGAAACGGTCGAGGTCGAGGCACAGGATCGCGAACGTCGCGCCGGTGCGCAGAGTCTCAGCGATGGTCGTCGCCAGATAGTCGGAAAACGCCGCGCGATTGTGCAGTCCGGTCAGCGAGTCGTGATGAGCAATATGCGCGATCCGCTTCTCGGCGCGCTTTTGCTCGGTGATATCTTCCACGGTGGTGACGAAGCCGCCGCCTGGCGCCGGCCGGAACACGGTCACCATGGCCCGCCCGTCGGCAAATTCCGTGACGATGCTCGCCGGCTCGCAGGCAGTGACGATGGCCAAGATTCCGCGAATATACTCGTCGGGACCGCTTTGCGGATGCAGGCGGTGCACGACCTGATGGTCGAAGATCTGGCGCAGCGTGGTTCCCGGCGTCGTCAGCTCATGCGGCAAATAGAACATCTCGGCATAGCGATCGTTGCACAGGATCAGCCGCTGGTGGGCGTCGAACATGCAGACGCCTTGCGACAGATTGTTCAGCGTGGAGTCGAGCTGAATGCTCTGCCTGCGGAAAAACTGCACGACGACGGCGCCGATGCCGCCGATCGCCACCACGAGGACAATGGTGAGCCCGACCAGATACCCGGCCTCGGTGCGCCAGTCGGCAAGCGCTGCGGCGACCGTCGTACTGGCGGTCAGATTGATCGGGACGTCGGGAAGCCGCGCCTCCGCACTCAGCCGTTCGGATTCATCGGCGACATCGCGCTGCCCGGCCACGCGGCTGCCGGACCGTTGCGTCGTCCGCTCAGGCAGACTGCGGACAAAGGATTTTCCGATGAAGGAATCGATATGCGGATAGCGCGCGAGCATGACGCCGTCGTTGCGAAACAACGCGGTCGACTCGTCGGTGCCGCGCGCGAGCGTCCCATAGGAGTCCTCGAAGTACTGCGAAGCGACCGTGCCGACGACCAGGCCGAGGAATTCGCCGTTCGACCCCCTGAATTTGCGGGCGAAGTAGATGGTCCAGACGCCGGTCTGGGGATCCCGCGTCGGTGCCCCGAGCATCGAGCCCAATCGCGGGTTCGCCTTCAGCGCCTCAAAGAAGTCCTGACCGACGAAATTGAGTGCAGGCGTTGGCCAGGCCTGCGACGAATTGATCAGTCTGCCATCGGCACCGATCAGCATGACCGCGCCGATGTGCGGGAAGCCGCTGATCTTGTCCTTCAGCATCAGATGGATGCCGCGTCCCACCATGGCGCGGGCATAAAGCTCATCGGAGACGATCGCGAGCGTTTCCATGTATTCGATCAGGTTGCCCTCGATGAGGTCGATCGACTGAAAGTCGCGCGCGGTCTGCCGGGCCAACACGGTTGCGGTCGCCAGCAGCTGCTGTTTGCTCTGTTCGATCGCGTGATGACGCAGGTTGGACAGGATCAGGGCGATCACGCCGACCACCAGCACGATCAGGAAGGCGCCGCATAGCACGAGCACGACAATCGGGCGCGTCGAGGCCGTCCGGCGCGTCGGACGCGCGGCGCCCTTCAACACGGATTTCGCTAGCAGGCCGGTGCGCAGGCGAACAGCCCACGACATGGTTCCCTCGCTGATCGACATCGCGGAAACGCTAGATCCGGCTGCCTCGCATCGCGTTAACGGCGAGGCACTGGCCGCGCCGGAAGCGTCGGCACGGTTAAGAATGCATTTTATCGCAGTGCTTGCGGCCCCAGGCCGGACCGGGCCGCCGCTTTGCTGGACAGCGTAACGCCGCCTGGCCCGGTAATATTACGGATGACTTACAAGGCGGCGCGGACCGACGGCCGGACGTGCCGACCGTGATCGAGGAATTAGCTTAGATGACTCTTCGCAAGGTATTACTATGTTGCAAGCGATGCCGGCTTTCGCGCAATGATGGCGAGCGGACCGCCGCCGTCCGGCCCCTGATGTTCGGCTCCGCCGGAGACGAAGAGCGCGGTCGTGCCCAGCACGCCGCCGAGCACGCCGCCGACGAGCGCCCGGGCATGCCGCGTCCCGGAGATATCGCTGTCGTCAAGCATGGTGTGCCTGTTGCCGCGGATGACGCCCCTGCGTGACGGCTCGGCCTTGGCCAGCACGGCGGTTATGCGCGATTGCGCGTCGGGACCGAGCGGGATCGTGGCAGCGATTCCCAATCGGCCGAGCACGCGCGCCAGTGCCGCGGTGTCGATCGCATCCGCCATCACGTCGTGCGCGATCACGAGGTCGCCGCCCCAGGCGGCGCTGTTGCCGATTACCAGGATCTGGTTTTCCAGCAATTCCACGCCGGCCGAGGTCGAGGCGCAGCGCGAGAACAGCGTGACGTTGCGGCAGACGGCGTCGTCCGCGATCGCCTGGCCGTCCTGTTCCCCGAGCGCGAGCGCGACGCCGAGCGCCGAGGCGCCGCGCGAATAGGCCATCGATTTCAGCGTGTCGTCGGTCGCGACGATATGCCCGGCAGCAACGGCCTCGGCCACGCGGGCCTTGGTCAGCAGCGGACATTTCACCTGGACATAGTGGACGTCGTCAGGCGAGGCGATCGTCGCGCTTCGCATCGCCTCGCGCACGGCGTCCGCGGTCGCCTCGATTTGTGCCGCCCTGCCGATCTCATGGGGCAGAAAGGGGCGGGTGATCGCGGTACCGACGGCAAGCGATTTTGAGCCGTCATGAAGGCTGCCCTGCGAAGCCACCACTTCGAAAACCAGCCAATGCGGGGAGAGACCGCCCTCGGTCCCGCCCGACATCACCAATACGACACGTCGTTCCACCGCATCGAGCGACTCGCCGGTCAGGTCCGATATCATGCGGGTCAGCGTCACCGAGGCAAAGCCGCGGGTGAAATCGTTGACGCAACCGTTACCCTCGGTCTTGCCGAGAATGGCGACGATGCCCCTGGGATCGAGCTGGCCGGAACTCACGAGGGCGTGGATGCCTACAACATCATCGGGGGCTGCGGCGGGGATGCGATGGACGCGCGCAAACATGGTTCGACCAATCCTGTTGTCTTGACACTGCCGGGGGTACCAACTGAGCGCGGCCGATGCATTTTTGCAACTGGCGCTCGCGAGCGAACGCGCAACGAGGGCTCGTGAGCGAACGTGAATTGACGGGGATCAATATCGCCCTATCTGTATCCGTGGGCTGATGCTGTGCCGTCAATCCCGAAGGAGGCTCTGATGCGTATTCTGGCTTTGGCGATCCTGACAATCGCGACGGTTTTGGCAGCCGGGACGGCCCGGGCTCAGAAATATGATCCGAATTTTCCATTCTGCATGGACGTGGTGCAGTGGGGCGGAGCCACTTACGAGAACTGCAGCTTCTATACGCTTGAGCATTGCAGGGCATCGGCTTCCGGCCTCGGGTACACATGCGGCGCCAATCCGTATTACGTCGGCGCAGCGGCCTCGCCCGGACGGCACGACAGGCGGCGTCGCCCCGTCTATTGAGTTCACCCAGATCGACCACTTCGCGCCCAGTCAGGAAACCGGCCGGTCGATCCGACCCGCCGGCGCTCTGTTGTAGGTTGCGCCCAACATCGCCGCGCGGCTTGGTAGATGGGCTCCTTCCCGGATAGGATGGCCGATGATGATTTGAACGCGGGCACAGCCGCGACTTGAGAGGACTATCGCCATGACGACGGCCGAGATCACAATCGACACCGGGACTGACGAATTATTGTGCGTCCTCCGCGGCCGCGTCGCGATCATCACGCTCAACCGCCCCGAGGTGCGCAATGCACTATCCGACACCCTGACACCGGCGCTGCGCGGCATGATCAAGGCTTGCGGCGAGAACCCCGATGTCGGCGCGCTGTTGATCACGGGCGCGGGCAAGGCCTTCTGCGCCGGCGGCAACGTCAAGGGCATGGGCGCCCACCGCGACACGAAGAAGCTCGCAATGTCCCATGACGAGAAGGTCGCGGACCTGCAGGAGCGGCAGCGGCTGCTCACCGGCGCGCTGATCGCGGTGCGCAAGCCGACCATCGCCGCCCTGCCCGGCCCCGCGGTCGGCGCCGGCCTTGCGCTCGCGATGGCCTGCGACCTCCGCATCGCGGCCGCCTCGGCCTTTGTGTCGACCGGCTATCTGCGCGTGGCCTTGAGCGGCGATTACGGCATCGCCTGGCTGCTGACGCGGCTGGTCGGCACGGCGCGGGCACGCGAATTGATGTTCACCTCCGAGAAGGTCGAGGCGTCACGATGCGAAGCGATCGGGCTGGTCAACCGCGTGGTGCCCGACGACAGGCTGCAGGAGGAGGCCCTTGCACTCGCCAAAACCATGGCCGAGGGCCCGACCTTGGCGTTGCGCTACATGAAGGACAATCTCGACGAGGCGCTGTTGTTCGACTTCGCCACCGCCCGCGACCATGAGGCCGAACGGCTGGTGCGTCTCACCATGACGGCGGATCATCGCGAGGCGGTGCAGGCCTTCATCGACAAGCGCCAGGCGGTGTTTGCGGGGAAATAGCGTCGCGCTCGACGAACCTCTCCCCTTGTGGGAGTGGGGAACAGCTCAATTCGAAAGCGATGCCGGGAGAAGGCCGCGTGAGGCCGCCGCGAGCCGCCAGCTCGCGCAGGGAATCTGGTGCGGTTCGGCATCGATGTGTCTCTCGAACCGCACCAGCTTCCAGTCGCCGGGGTGCTGCGTGAACACGAAGCCGGATTTGCGCGCCAGCTGCATCATGGTGGAATTGGAGCGCAGGGTGTCGCCGAACACGCGCCTCGCTCCGAGCGCCGCGGCGCGGCATTGCAGATTCTTCATCAGCGCCGAGCCGATGCCGTGGCCCTGCCAGCGGTCGGCGACCGACAGGCCGAATTCGACACTGGCGCCATCGGCGTCGAACGCATAGCGGGCCTCGGCAACGATCTCTTCAACCCCACCAACCATCATGGTCGCGATCACGGTGAACCGCTCACCCGCGCCGACATCAACGAAATCGTCCAACACATTGCGCGGCAGTTCGCTCGCCGCGCCGAACAGCCGGTTGTAGCGCGAGCCGACCGACAGCGTGCGGAAGTAACCCTGCAGCGCCTCGGCATCGCGCGGTTCGACAAAGCGCACCGTGACGCGCTGGCCGCCGCGCAAGCGCAAGGTGTCGGAATATTGCCCGAAATCGTCCAGTCGCAGCGCGGTCATGGCTTGCTACCCCTCGAAGAAGAATGGCCGGCGCCCTCTCGCTGAGCGGCGCCGGCCTGGCTGCCTGTCAGGCCCGCCAAAACGGCTTGTCGACCTCAGCGGCGATATCGCTCCAGGACAGGCCGATGTCGTGCAGGTCGCGGCCGGACCAGCGCGCAAGCTCGCGACGGGACTGATAACGGTACAGCCAGACAGCGAGCGTCTCTCCGACCTTGACCAAGCCCCCCTTCCCATGATGATTTGTCATTGAAATCGGTGAGCAGGTAGACATTTTTCGCTCCTTTTGTTAGCTTGTTGCAGTGAATATCTGCCTGCTTGGACACGTTCACAAACGACACTTCGTACCGCTTCGGATGAGATAAACTCATGTGTCTCGAACCGGCAAAATGACCGCGAGGCTGCCGTCGCTCAACGGCTTGCGGGCGTTCGAGGCCGCCGCCCGGCATTTGAGCTTTACCCTGGCGGCCTCCGAATTGAACGTCACGCAGACCGCGATCAGCCATCAGATCCGGCGGCTGGAAGAGGAACTCGGGGTTCGCCTGTTCGTCCGGCAAAACCGCGCGCTGCAGCTGACCGCGGAAGCGCGCGACTATCTCCCCGGCATCCGCGCCGCCTTCAACGACCTGAAATTCGCCACCGACCGCCTGCTGAACCGGGGCGACGACAACGTGTTGACGATTTCCACGCTCGCCTCGCTGGCCGCAAAATGGCTGCTGCCGCGGCTCGCCAGCTTCCAGGAAAACCACCCCGACATCGATGTCCGCATCACCACCTCGACCGGCATGGTCGATTTCAGGACTGGCGACGTCGACGCAGCGATCCGCTATGGCCGCGGGCATTGGCCGGGCGTGCGCGCCGACTGGCTCATGGCCGACGAGCTGTTTCCGGTGTGCAGTCCGGCGCTGCTCACAGGCGACAAGCCGCTGCGCTGCCCGCAAGACCTGGCCGGTCAGACCCTGCTGCACACCAGCGGGGGCTATGACGACGACTGGCGGCTCTGGCTCACGGCCGCGGGGCTACCGCCCAGTGTCCCGAAGCTGCCCGGATTGACCTTCGACCTGATCCTGCTGACCGTGCAGGCGGCGATCGACGGCGCCGGTGTCGCCATGGGCCGGACCTCCTATGTCGAGGCCGATATCGCCAAACGCCGGCTGGTCGTGCCCTTCAAGATCGCGCTGCCGGCGGATGCCGGATTTTACCTGGTGTCGCCGGCAGGCAAGGCCGACCCGCCGAAGCTCAGGGCATTCCGGCAATGGCTGGTCGCCTCGGTGCAGACCAAATCCTGAAGCCATACCGCTTTTTCAGGCCGGTGCGCCTTTTTCGGGGTTGGTCCCACTGCGCGGGCGTGCCAAATTGTCGCTTTCAAGCCTGCAATAAATCATTCGGCCGGCGAGCGTTTTCGCCGCAGCCGAACTGTACACGGGGAAGGACGCGTGATGGCGCAGACGACGGCTCAGCAGATACCGCAGCTCAAATCGCGCATCGGCGCCATTCTGCGCGCGACCAGCGGTAATTTCCTCGAACAGTTCGACTTCTTCCTGTTCGGCTTCTATGCCAGCGCGATCGCCAAGGCGTTCTTTCCCTCCACCGACGAAACCGCCTCGCTCCTGAACACCTTTGGCGTGTTCTGGCTAGGGGCCCTGATGCGCCCGGTCGGCGCGATCGTGCTCGGGGCCTATATCGACCGCATTGGCCGCCGCCAGGGCCTCATTGTCACCCTTGCCATCATGGCCGCCGGCACCGTGGTGATCGCGTTCTGCCCGAGCTACGCCACCATCGGCGTCGCCGCCCCGGTCATCGTCCTGCTCGGCCGCCTGTTGCAGGGCTTTTCGGCCGGCGTCGAACTCGGCGGCGTCTCGGTCTATCTGTCGGAAATCGCGACTCCGGGCAACCGCGGCTTCTACACCTCGTTCCAGTCCTCGAGCCAGCAGGTCGCGATCTTCATCGCGGCGATCATCGGCTACCTCCTGAGCGAAAGCATGGATGCGGCCACCGTCACGGCCTGGGGCTGGCGCATTCCGTTCTTCATCGGCTGCCTGATCATTCCCTTGATCTTCTTCCTGCGCCGGACGCTGGAGGAAACCCCGGAATTTCTGGCGATGAAGAAACACCCTTCGGCCTCCGAAGTGTTTGCTTCCGCGATGGCCAACTGGCGCATCGTGATCCTCGGCATGATGATCGCGATCCTGACCACCACGACGTTCTATTTCGTCACGGTCTATACGCCGACCTTCGGCAAGTCCGTGCTGAAGCTGTCGAGCGCCGACGCGCTCCTGGTCACGGTGCTGGTGGCGGTCGGCAACTTCGTCTGGAATCCGGTCGGCGGCGCACTCTCCGATCGTATCGGCCGCAAGCCGGTGCTGCTGGCCATCGCCACGCTGTCGCTGCTCACGGCCTATCCGGCCCTGCACTGGCTGGTGGCGGATCCAAGCTTCGGCAAGATGCTGGCGGTAGAGATGATGTTCTCGTTCTACTTCGGAATCTACAGCGGCACCATGCTGGGCGCGCTGGTCGAGATCGTCCCCGCCCATGTCCGCACCACCTGCTTCTCGCTGGCCTTTGCACTCGCGGCCGCCCTGTTCGGCACCTTCACGCCATTCGCCTCGACCTGGCTGATCGACCATACCGGCGACAAGGCCTCGCCCGGCTTCTGGCTGATGTTCGCGGCCGTGCTCGGCATCATCGCGGCCTCCACCGTCTATCGCGGCGGCAAGGCGATGGCGACCCGCGAGGTGGTGACCGCTTGAGCCTTGCGAAAATGCCGGCCGGAGAAAAACTCCGGCCGGCTTCTCTTCCCATGCCAACAAGATAACAAAGACCGCATGGCTGACCTCTCCCGTAGATTTGACGTGCTGGTGATCGGCGGCGGCAATGCCGCGCTGTGTGCCGCGATAAGTGCAAGGCGCGCAGGCGCCAGCGTGCTGGTGCTCGAAGGCGCGCCGAAATTCTACCGCGGCGGCAACACCCGCCACACCCGCAACATGCGCTGCGCCCATGATGCGGCGACCGCCATTCTGACGGGCCCCTATTCCGAACAGGAGTTCTTTGAGGATCTGCTGCGCGTCACCGAGGGACAGACCGATGAGGAACTCGCGCGCCTCATGATCGCCGAGTCCAAGGACATCCTGGACTGGATCGTCGACCAGGGCGTGCGCTGGCAGCCCTCGCTCGGCGGCACGCTGAGCCTCGGGCGCACCAATTCGTTTTTCCTGGGCGGCGGCCGGGCCATGCTGAATGCGCTCTATCTCACCGCCGAACAACTCGGTGTCGACATCCTCTACGAGGCCGAAGTCGTCGACCTCGACATCCGTGACGGCATGTTCCTGGGGGCGACCTTGAAACAGGGCGATAGCCGCGTCGAGGCCAAGGCCACGGCCCTGGTGGCGGCCGCCGGCGGCTTCGAGGCCAATATCGAATGGCTGAAGCAATATTGGGGCGAAGCGGCCGACAACTTCCTGATCCGCGGCACGCCCTATAATCGCGGTTCGATCCTGAAGATGCTGCTGGCCAAGGGCGTGCAGGAGATCGGCGACCCGACCCAGTGCCACGCGGTCGCGATCGACGCCCGCGCGCCGAAATTCGACGGCGGCATCATCACCCGGCATGATTCGGTGGTGTTCGGCATCGTCGTCAACAAGCACGCGCAGCGCTTCTACGACGAGGGCGAGGACATCTGGCCGAAGCGCTACGCGATCTGGGGCCGGCTGGTCGCGGCGCAACCCGGCCAGATCGCCTACATCATCTTCGACGCAAGCGTGCGCAACAGCTTCATGCCGACGCTGTTTCCGCCGATCGAGGGCGGCTCGATCGCGGAGCTGGCGGGGAAGCTCGAGCTCGACCCGGCGGCGCTGGACAAGACCATTGCCGATTTCAACGCCGCCGTGCGCCCGGGCAGCTTCGATCACACCATCCTCGACGACTGCCGCACCGAAGGCATCATGCCGCCGAAGACGCATTGGGCGCGGAAGATCGAGACGCCGCCTTATTTGGCCTATCCGGTGCGGCCCGGCATCACCTTCACCTATCTCGGCACCCGCGTGAACCGGGAGACGCGCATGTTGATGTCCGACGGCAAGCCGTCGGCCAACATGTTCGCGGCCGGCGAAATCATGGCCGGCAATGTGCTCGGCAAGGGTTACGCCGCCGGCATCGGCATGACCATCGGCAGCGTGTTCGGGCGGATCGCCGGACGGGAAGCGGCAAAAAATGCACGGAACTAAAACGCTCGACGAGGCCGACCGCCTGATGACGGTCTGCAATTCCTGCCGCTACTGCGAGGGGCTGTGCGCGGTGTTTCCGGCGATGGAGATGCGCCGCGCCTTTTCCGACGGCGACCTCAACTACTTCGCCAATCTCTGCCATGCCTGCGGCGCCTGCTATGTCGACTGCCAGTTCTCGCCGCCGCATGAATTCAACGTCAACGTCCCGCAGACGCTCGCCATCGCGCGCGCGGACTCATGGGCTGCTTACGCCTGGCCTCGCGCGCTGGCCGGGCTGTTCGCGCGCAACGGCCTCGTCATCGCCATCATCGCTGCGCTGAGCGTCGCGGCCTTCGTCTTCGGCTTTGCCGCATATCACGACAGGCAAGTGCTGTTCGGCGTCCACACCGGCCCCGGCGCGTTCTACGCGCTGATGCCGCACAATGCGATGGCGATATTATTTGGGCTGGCGTTCCTCTATGCGATCCTGGCGCTGGCGATGAGCCTGCGCGCGTTCTGGCGCGACATCGGCGAACCCGTCGGCATGACCGCCGACGCCGGCTCGCTCTGGCAGGCGATCCGCGACGCCGGCCAGTTGCGCTATCTCGATGGCGGCGGGGTCGGCTGCTTCAACGATGACGATCGCCCGACCGACCGGCGCCGGATCTATCACCATCTGACCTTCTACGGTTTCCTGCTCTGCTTCGCCGCGACCTGCGTGGCGACGCTCTATCATTACCTGCTGGCGCGCGAGGCGCCCTATGCGTGGTGGGACCTGCCGGTGGTGCTGGGCACGCTCGGCGGCATCGGGCTTGTGATCGGACCCATCGGCTTGTTGGCGGCCAGGCAAAAGCGCGATCCCGCGCTGGTCGACGCGGCGCGCACCGGCATGGATACAGCGTTCACCGGAATGCTGTTCTTGACCGGCTTCAGCGGCATGGCACTGCTGCTGCTGCGCGCCACCGGCGCGATGGGGCCGCTGCTCGCCCTGCATCTCGGCTTCGTATTCGCGCTGTTCATCACGCTGCCTTACGGCAAGTTCGTGCACGGTCTCTACCGCTTCATGGCGCTGGTGCGCTATGCGCGCGAGCGCAAGATGATCGCGGCTGGCGACCCGACGGAGTAGCAGCGCCTCTTCGGGCCACCGTGGCCGACCGTGCGATCAGGCGGGCGCGTCGAACATGGTCCGCAGGCCGACCCGGAACAGACGCGACGGCGGCAGCAGGATCGGCAGGACGACGGAGCGTCGGTCGTTCCCGCGCCCGGTTTGCGAGCAGCGACCAGGGTTCAGACTGATCCGGCCGGCATCGACGACTGATCATACCGGCATGGCGTTGGTCGCATCGGCTCGACCAGCCGGCGCTCCGGATGTGATTGCCGCGTCAAGACATGACGGCCGAGCTTCGGCCAGGCCCTCCCCCACGAAAAATATTGAAAACGACCCCATGCAAAGTAGGTTTTGGTCGCTGGCACGCGCGCCTGGGAACGCATTTGACACGTCGGGCAAATCACTGGCACAATGGCAACCTCACACACATTGGCAAACGCATCAGGCCCCGCTCGGCAGGAGACCCCGACGTGCTCGATTGCCCGCGCGCAATCGCGGACGGGGTCCGGATTCAAAAGGCATGACATGACGACATTGGAACGCGTCGGCTTCATCGGTCTTGGCGGGATGGGGCGCGGGCTGGTCAAGAACCTCGTGACCAAGGGCGTCGCCGTCGTCGCCTACGACCTCAACCCCGCGGCGGTCGCCGTTGCCACATCGCAGGGCGCGACGGCCGCTGATGGTCTCCGCGACATCGGCGATTGCCGCATCATCATGATTTGCGTCAATAGCGCCGAGGATGTCGAGGCGCTGCTTACCGGAGCCGATGGGCTGCTCGCCCGTCCGGCGCCGGGGCTGGTGATCGTCGATCACACCACCGGCAGCCCGCAGATGGTGGACAAGCTGGATCGCCTGGTGCGGGCGGCCGGTGGGCGCTACGCCGAGGCGCCGATGACGCGAACCCCGAAACACGCCGACATCGGCAAGGTCAACGTCCTGTTCGGCGGCGAGAGCAGCCTGCTGGACGAACTCAGACCCTATTTCGAGCTCTATGCGGAGAACATCTTCCACATCGGCCCGTTGGGCCATGCCATCCGCCTCAAGCTGATCCATAACTACATCGCCTTCGCCAATGTCGCGGCGTGGTGCGAGGGGTTTGCGCTGGCGGCAAGGGACGGGCTCGACCTCACCCAGCTGATCGGCATCATCTCGGCCGCGGGCGCCAGGAGCGGCATGCTCGATCTCTACGGCCAGGCGACGCTCGACGGCGACTTCACCCCGCTGATGTCGCTGGCGAACGCCCGCAAGGACGTCCGCTATTACGCGCGCTGGCTGGAAGACGCAGGACTGCCCGGGTTCATGGCGGAAGCCGTGCACCAGACCTACCGACAGGCCGCCTTGCTCGGTCACGACGGAGAATCCTGCACCGCCGTGATCAAAGCCTATGAAGCCGTCACCGGCGTCGAAGCCCGCGTGCGGCCGCTGGCTGCCGATGGGACAGGCTGAACCAGCTCCGACTTGCCAGTCACAAGCTTCGACTCACCTGAAGGGTTCGAGATTCAGTTGGGCAATTGGGGCTTCGAGGAGCCGTAGTGCTCTGGAAACTTCCGCTTCGGGGCACTGCACACGTGGCTTGAGCTGCTCTCGGATCGGCCCGGTCGCGATTGACGCTGAGCAGACGCTCCAAGAGTCTGCTCTCGCGCTGACTGCGTTCGTCCCGGAGAAGTTCGGTATCACGCCGATCGCTGCACAGCGTC
>Ga0307508_10002879_pt1 | contig 17792 bp, 22 predicted proteins | sample 9_EM_MG_FD_203089 | JGI IMG/M metagenome (GOLD analysis project Ga0307508, IMG submission 203089) | Populus trichocarpa ectomycorrhiza microbial communities from riparian zone in the Pacific Northwest, United States - 9_EM | ecosystem: Host-associated > Plants > Roots > Unclassified | place... | reverse complement strand
TAGGTCGCCGATCCATCCATACACGCCTGGTAAAGGGCAGGCCGTCTTCTTCCTATAAATCCCTCCTCCGTATCCCTTGCCCCTCCCAGTCCCCCCATGCAAACCCCTCCCTCCTCTACTGCCCAAGTCCACTTTTCCAGCGATGTCCGCAACATGGACAGCTGGGCTCGCCGCACCGGCATACCCCTCACTACCGCAGAAGCGTTGGGCACAACTTATGCCCGCGCGCACAAGTGGCTTCTCTCCCTAAAGTCACAGCTCGTGCAACAGCATGGCTGGCAGGAATCCCAACCTGCAGACCCTCGCATGCTCTTCTCCATCGAAGCCCCCTCCCCTTGGCGCTCTCCGAGTGGCCTCCCTCTCAGCCCAAAATTAAAATTGCAGCTTCCAATGCACGCTTCCTCGTTCTTCTCACCCGAGAGACGCATCCAATGGCAGATGGTCTTCCATAGTGACGTGTTCGCAACTCAGCGACTCATCGTCCAACCCATCAGCGACATCCTCAACCTCGTCCAATGTCTCCTCACCGGCCTTGTCACCCTCGTCTACGAGGAACAGCTTCCACAGGGAGTGTATACCACCACCCGTGGTCTGCCTTCCGTCCAATGGATCAACGCTAATCAAACCGCTCTTCTCGAAGTCTTTGGGACTCCTCACTTTAAGCAGCTCTGGAAAGCTTCAAACGACCGCACGACTTCCTTCAAGGTTGATTTTGAGCCCCGGCGACGCTGAGCCGGCCTATTCCCTGGTTGGACTCTCGTCCACGCGCTCAGGGGGATGGGCCTCGGGCTGGCACCCCGCTGGACTGAACTTGCGAGCTGCATTCACCGTCACCCTGTGCTCGTCTTTCGTGTATATTTCCCACTGCACTCTCGGCATCTGTGATCCGCCACTTTCTTTTCTGGTCCATTTCGAGCATTGCTGTCACATAACCGCTTCATTACGCATCCCTCGCATAATTTTGAAACCGAGTAGATGATCACACCCATTATCACTATAAAACTAATCCGCTTTATTCATTCAGTACGTCTATTTGCACCGGTTTAATGATCCTACCATATCATTCATTTCAAGTACGTATGCCCGGTTGTTGTCCAGATAATTCTCATGAATTCTGCGATCCTTGCAATGACAACTAGTACTCAGACCATCTAATTACCCAACCGCATTTGACGTACCCTCAACCCTGGCAAGCGAGAAACCCTGTGTGTGAGCAGATGCTGAACGGCATGTCATACGACGGGAGACCACCACTGCCCTACGACCTATTTTTGCTCTGCACCCACTGCGAGTTCACGCTGTGCTAGTTTCAGGGTTTGGGACCCCAGCGCTTCACAGCCCACGTTGAAGGGAACGCCGGTGTACACGCATGATGCGCGCGGTTGGGCAGATGCTAAGAAAATGAGCGAGGAGTCAGACGGGCCCGAAATCTCACATGTACATCACGTGCGTTCCCACACCCAGAGCTAATGCATCAGTAAGAGATTTGTCGGTTGTTTCGCTTGATGAATTCACAATCAGTGGTACTGTGCCAGAGCACAAATTGTCCTCAAGGAAACCCTCCATCTCGACTAGAGTGTCCGACATGCAATAAGTACGTCTCGCACAATGTACTCCGTTCCCCCCACCGACGCGATCTAGGCTAGGCATCCGTGGCTCCTTCTTTTGCGGTCAAGAGTGCTTCAAAGCGAATTGCGAGTATACCAACCATTTCAGATACTTCCCAAGCTAATCCATCCCCTATCGCCAGGGGTATTTCATTCCCACTCAAATGAACATAGTATCCCTCCTCACCAAAGTCACCAGAAAACACACAAAGTTATTCACGAGCTCGCACGTGGCCCCGCTCCAGGTTAGTTTTGTCCGTCGACTGTTGCTAGCTCATAGCTCTGTCTAGATGGCACATTCAATCCGTTCCCAAATTACACCTACTCTGGGACCTTACGCCCTGTGTACCCGCTCTCACCGAAGCGTCAGGTTCCCGATCATATACCACGACCAGACTATGCCGAACGTGATGATGGTGAGCCCACTCTGGTTGTAAATTTCGCGCTGACGAACACGCCTTCGCCTAGGTGTTCCCATCTCTGAAATGCGCACGTTCGGACACCCCCCGCGTATCCTCAGTCCGGATGAGATCGAGAAAATGCGAACTGTGTGTGATGTAAGTGTTGTGTCATTTTCCTTGTTCGTGCCTCATTGCGACTTCCCCGCATCTTGCCTCCGTTGGCGTCATACCGCTCATTCTCTTCTCCAGCTGGGGCGGGAAGTTCTTGACCTTGCTGCAGCCCACGTGTGTCCTGGAGTTACTACGGACGAAATTGATGCAATCGTCCATCAAGCTATCATTGATCGGAATGCATACCCGTCTCCACTTGGTTATCGTAAATTCCCAAAATCCGTCTGCACGTACGCAGTTTTTCTGCTTCCTGTAAGAACTGCTCCCAAAGTGATCCAAGATCTATCAATGAGGTCATCTGTCACGGCATTCCTGACCAACGAAAATTGAGGGATGGGGATATCATCAATCTTGGTCGATCTCCCTACTTTGCCCAGGCGTTGGTTTACTAACTTGGTCCCACAGACATCTCGCTTTATTATCAAGGTGACTCTTTTCGAGTCCTCGATTTCGTAATATCCGATCGTTTTTCTTTTAGGTTTCCACAGCGACCTCAATGCTACATATCCCGTCGGAACCGTCGACGACGATTCAGCAAAACTAATTCGAACGACGCGTGAGTGTTTAGATGCCGCGATAAGAGTGTGCAAACCAGGGGCATTGTTTCGCGACATTGGAAGAGCCATGTCAGTTCCCTTTGTAGCGTATGTTTTCCAATCGCTGACTTGGAGCAGTGAACCGATTGCAAGAGCCAATAACTGCGCGGTGGTTCGCACTTACACTGGACACGGTATCAACGACCTATTCCATACTGCTCCTAATATCCCTCATTACGCCAAAAACAAAGCAGTTGGGACTATGAAACCTGGAATGGTGAGCGGTCTTTCCATGGCGTTTCAAAGTCGCTTCCTGATTGGCCAAAAATCCCATCAGTGTTTTACCATCGAACCAGTGAGCACTTTTTTACACGGGGGCGATCACGATTCACTCATTTACACACAGATGATTAACTTGGGTACCCATTGGGACACGCAACACTGGGATGACTCCTGGACTGCAACTACCATTGATGGAAAAAGGAGTGCACAGTTCGAAGAAACCTTGCTGTACGTGATCCTTCCCTTTGCCCGTGACCTCTACCTACCGCTCGATACTAGTATAACAGAAACTGGCGTGGAGGTGCTAACGGCAGGGAAGGACTTTGTTCTTTAAAGTCCAGTCACATACAACGTACCCTACATGCGAATACAATGCGGTGGTAAATGCTTCTGCCGTCACATCCATCCACTCCGCTTCAAATTCTCTCGCTGCGATTAGCAAAGCACGTCAAAGCATAACATGCGAGCCTTTTATGTGTACTTATTCTTATCTGTTTCTTGCCAGTTTACGCCGGGCCATCGTTAGCCGCTGACAATGCTCTTGGTAAATACAACTTGGAGTTTAGACACGTTACCCGACCCGCGCGTCTCTTTTACTTTCGCACATTATCTTTCCTTCGACAATCCTTCGCAGCGGCCTCGAAGCCCACAAATGTCAGATAATGAGCCTTACCTCCTGGTTGAAAAGTGTGGCGCTTCACGGGGGAAGCCCATCTATGTGATCACAAAGCATATCCCGTTAGTCGGTACCTCTAGTCAAAAACCATGCCCGTTTCACAGTCATTTCTCATCAGCGCGACTGATACGTATCCCAGTCGGACGGTACGCGTTGACTCCGCTTGGTAGGTGGGCACGCGGGTTGACCTGCACAGAGAGAGATTAGGCGCCTTCAAAGCAAAACAAGGAGGATGCACTCAAATACAAGTGAGTCCATGCCTTTGAGGAGTGCCCCCCTTGATCAGACACCAACGTGTTTCAATTCTTGTGTGTAGTTTTTCAACGAGGCATCGGGAAATCTCAAGTAAGCACTTTTTTTCAAACGGAGGGCATGACCCAAGTTGAGAATAGAAACCGCAAGATGCACCAATCCCGAATGCGCCATGGAGTTCTCCAAGTCAAGCCTCCAAGACAATGCTTACATCCAAATCCAAGGCCTCCCAGCCTGACGCAGCCAACACCTCGCATCCGTTTTCTTAATTCACCGGAAGTAAGACCTGGTGTCACTTCCATTCCTTGTCTATGGATGGATCCCACAATGTATATATCAACACAAACCATTCGATTGATACAGACTTCCATACATAACCATTACAGAATGTTCAGGTACGATCGTGCCTACTGATCTCCTCGTTCAGGTCCGTCGTTGCATCAGGGAAAGTCTCTTGTCTGTCAACGGTTGCTATGCGTTCTACGGGTACAAGATCGGAAAGGCTCTGTTTGCGCTGTCGGGGACGCATGTGCAATGGTTGGCTATCCGATACCTGTATCCCTGATGATGTGCTGGATGAACCGGCTGGGTGGGCGGACGTCATGCGGAGCCGCTGAAGGTCGGCATAAGAGCCTTGTCGACTACGAGGTTTGCTTCTGGACGCATCCTCATAGGCAGGAAGATAACTGATTACGTGATCGTAATCTCCATGATCATCCTCAGCGTCGGACTCGTCGAGCGCGGGTGTTTCTGGCCTGCTGAGGTCTTGAGTCGGCGTGCTGTCTCCCCATGCGCTAGTGCCGTGTTTTGCGGTGCGACTCCAACCAAAAAGGCGTTCATCGATCCACGTCTATCGGACATGGCCATTGAACCAATCTCCAGGTAGTGATATATTCTTACTTACCATAGGATGGATAAGCAAATTCCCTTGCGCGTCTATTTGTCCCACGCTGCTCTTCCGTCGCCAAACACCGGGGTCAGTGGATGGAGGAGCGCTCGCCGGTACCAAAATGCGGAACTGTCCAGGATGAGAAACGGAGCAGCACTACTACCTTAACGGTGAAAGCATACCTGATCAAAGTCGTCAAATAACCTCGGGCCAAACTCATTAATCACATCTGCCACTTCGTTTGAAAGACGCAGCCTCATAGCCTTCAAGTAGTCAAGGTCTCGTTGCTGTCCGGGAATAAGGGCAACAACAAGAGGTCGAAGAGATCTAGAGTGGTTCAATAAACTGGCGGGTCCACGGTCGGAGTTTGCTTACTTGAAGACGTCCATTCCAGCCTCGCCGAATTTGAGGGCAGCATAGTTCATGAAAGGAAGGGTGCAAATGACGAGGAACGGCGTGCACAGCCGTAGTGACAAAGAAACATCGGCTCTCATAGCCATAATAGTTGCTAGGATTGCATAGAAAGTGTACAGAACAGGAGCAATGCCCATGGAGATTAAGATCTTCCAAGTCGCGAGAACATCTCGGCCGGCGACCTTGACAGCAGACGCAGCAAGTGCCTCTGCGTAAGCGAGATTGAGTATGGGTTTCAACTCCTGAACATCTCGCTCACCTCGCGCCTTCATTTTGGATATGACAGAAGCAATAATGAACATCGGGCCATTCAGAATTACACCAGGCAACGCCAAAGTACTCCAGACCATCAATAACGCAAGGCGATAGAAAAGGAGACCAAGAGTTTTCCAGCTTGCCTTCTTGGCGCGTGGTACCTGTGATTATCACAATGTTTGAAAAACAGCTCGGGAACGAGCACAAACGGAGCATACCTGGTGATCGCGAAGGCCGAGGTCTCGTAACATACGGTTATACTTCAACACGTCGCTCCTGAGCTTCTGGACACGCGGTTCATCCTCGAAATGTGTATAACCCTCGAGGAAACGTCGATTTAGTTCAACTACTTGACCCAGCGTGAGATGTTGACCGGGGGTCTTGTAAAGTCGCCGAACAGCTTGTATGAGCTGCAAAACGTGTCTCGACGGGAGAAACAATGCAAGAGTAAAGAATCGTACCATGAGAGTGTCGTAGTCGGGAGCCCTGATGGTCACAGTCTTGAGGCCATCGTAGATCAAGTCGAGGAATTTGGCAACTGCCTCACGTTTGCGGCTGCCACCCTCGTTGAACATCTCAACCAACTCCCCTGGTACGTCTAATGCGGCTCCAAATTCAACAACAGCACGAGAACGGAAGCGATGGGCATGGAAATAATAAAGGCCGACTGGCACAATCTTGACTTGGACGCTCGGATCGTTGGCCATCGCTCCAAGAGCCATAATGGAGACGCCGGCTTTAAGGGGAAGTAAATCACTGCGGTCGTGACTCCCACCTAAAGTCGCGTCAATCGTATATAATAATGCGATGGTTCACTGTCGCTGACCTTCAGGGAAGATCCCGATACACCCTCCTTCTTTTAACCTTTGATAGACTCCACGATACATCTCCTGCTGGTCAATGAAGGGAAGTGTCTTGAATGTCAAACCGTTCTGTCCCTCTGCCTTAACTTCCGCCAACTTCTCTCTGATGCGCACCGTTCCTTTTCCGGTCTCACCTCCAAACTCTTTCTTAATTCGGAGTTCTGTGTCTGAGATGATTTCTACCACTTCGGCCATAGCTGAGTTGACGGATTTCGAAAGCATGATTTGCATCTTTGGAGTAAACTCGGACTTGAAACGTGTTCCTTCACCGATGACAAGACACGGATCGTCCGGGGACAATGAAACGAGGCCAGTTCCAGACTTTGCTTCATCAGCTGCTCGGGCCACAGGTACTTTGCAAAGAGTGAGTCCACCGGCACCGTCGAGCGATACGAGATACCTACTACTATCCATCTGGCGGGCGAAGAAACCAACAGCCTTCCGCTTCAGACTCTTCGCAGCTGTTAAAAATGCGACTCGACGGCTTGTTTCCCTGAACACTTCGAGGCTCAGGAGCAGAGGATCCAGAAACTGTGGTGATGATCTGTATGAGCAAACACAGACGCATTCCAGAGACACACCTGGTTATGATGCGGGGCACCAACAAAGATCACTGGCCCATCACGAGGGATGTTGAATGCACCGCGGGGGCGTATCTCTCTGAAGAATATCTGGGTAATTATCCTCCAGAATATCAGAGCCGCTTCATATGTGACCTTGGGCATTTTGACGATGGTACAAGTGCGTCGTACGAAGTATTATGAGAGAAAGGTCATGAAGGAGAGAAGGGAAACGAGGTGTCACTTGCAACGTTCGGGATTGTCGGTACAAAGAGCGTGCCTTGTCAACACGGCCAAATTCAACAGCATGCGCGTCGGCATTCACGCCGACTCCAAGTTAGCTATCATTATTACTACGATATTCTCTTCCATGTGCTGGTGATGTGCATATTGTACAGTATGTCAGGCAACAGAAGTGAGCGCGAGATGAAGGTGTAAGATATAACAGAGGAAGACAATCATTCAACAGATGCGTGCGGCTTGGGTGCACTAGCGGAGGAACCGTTGCTGGTCACGCTTGCTCGCTTGTACTGGAATATGTCATGTAACTTGTGGAGCCTGTCCTCTCCTGGAGGATCCACCACTGCATGCAAGGGCGATCGTGGAACACTCCCAGATTCCCGGGTCACGGGAGAGCCTGGGTTTGGCTCATTCCCGTTAGCTTCAAGCTCTGCCACTAACCATGAACACATCGTTTAGGGTGCACGGAATGTGACGTACTGGATAGGGTGCTTGAGACAGCCACCGTCCTCTCTAGATCCTCCGCGGCCCGACTGGCTAATGCACGATTGATGTACTTCCGGAATGCCGGCCCGGTTGTTTCAAGAAGCTTTTCTACCTTGGGTCGTTTGTGGGGATAGTTCTTCAAGAAATGGTGCAGTTCTGTAATGCCCTCCTTGTGCATCGCACCAGTCGTCTCACTGGAGATGTGATTGATGATGGTGATAAGCTGTGCATCTGGATCCGGTTCTTCCACAGGAGGTGAAAAGCCATTGTGTGAGGATATGCTTGGGCTAGTCCGGTGGCTGGGTGAGGAGCGGCGGTGGTTAGCGGAGGTCGATCCCGTCGGAGAAATGGGTCGGCTAGAAGCAGCTGAATATGGCCGGCTGATAGGATCTTGTGGACTCCCACTTGCCCTTGTCGGGAGGTCTACAGGTTTCGAAGCTGAGTTTAGGATACGGTACACGTAGGGGTACACGATGGTGGCGGATGGATCATCAAACGAAGCGGAAAGAATGTCGTAAGATTCATCTCCGTAGTGGGCTGTGTGCCAGATTAGGAAACCACGATAGTGCAATAACATTGGTGTCATACATACCAACCATATGCTGAATGATAACTTTGATGGTCCTCAACGGCATGTCCCCACAGGGAACCTTATTAGTCGCTCTGGCTCGCCATTCGTTGGGAGGAACAGACTGGAGGAAATGTTCCACTGCGGGGAGGAGTTCAACTGGATCCAATTTTTGCTCCTTGAGATCCTGAGGGATATTCCGCGCAAGCTTCCATACGCATTTGAGAACGAGTTCCGCAACACGTGATTCTTTCGATTCGAGCGGAGTGCCGGTACTAGGGAAGGGCTTAACGATCTGCAGCAGGAGGGCAAACAAGGAACTTCGGGTATTTTCAGCACAGGATATCGGTCGCACCAAACGCGAGAGTAAACTAACCGGAAGATTGACATTTTTCGACCGGTCGCAAATAAGCGCAAAATGATCATGTTTATGAATCGCGATAAATCCTTGACCTTGGTAATGTTACTTTCGTCTGTCTCGAGGAGGCGTAGTGTGAGTTCTTCAAGTAAAGGCGTGAGGATTTCGACAGTCAACGACTCCGCCAGGAATGTATGGTCGCAGAAGGTATTGAGAGTTTGTATGAGGTGCTTGGCAAGCCGGAAATTTTCGTCAAGCAACAACTCTTCTGGTCTCTCAAATACATGTGTCATTTGCAATGTAATCGTCTCGATCAGACCTTCGGTATGCTCTGCAAGGTCCCTGTATTCTGGTGAAGCGTGACCATCCTCAGGTTTCGTCATAAATATCTTTTGTATCTTCTTGAGCGCGTCAACGCTGCGTGACGGGTCACTACTGAGAATACTTGAGATCGTTATTGTGATATCGTTGGCGGTATTGGCTGGGGCATCGTCATAAGAAGGAGCGGGGTCCACCAAAGTGTCGATAGTATCACTAGATGGAAGGGGAGGTGTTTCTGTCTTTCCAGATCCGTTTGTTCGGGCCACATATGGCAGTTCGGATGGTTCCTCAGCTGGTCGGATTGCAGCGTTGCTAGATAATGCGGAAACAGGGGGGCGGATTACAGACCGGGGCTGTGCTAGGCGAGAGGGCAACATGCTTTTGGGACGCAAGCCAGACACCGACATAACTGATGGAATTCCAGAAGTGCCTGTTGCAGATGGCGCAGTAACACCAGAGGGGTTGGGTAGCTTGAAAGCTCCGCGAGGTGGAGAAGATGATCGACCGGTGGTTTGCAACGGTGCGGGGGAAACAGGTCGTGCAACGCGAGATATTGTGGAGGTAGCGGGACTTAAAGGACGCGGTATTCCACCCGCTTTCCCGACAGACGGTGATTCTGGTCGCGAACCAGCGTTTGCCAGCCGAGCCACCTGCAGGGGAGGTGCAGGAGTTTGTTGTTCTGGCTTGGCAGGGCTACTTGGACCCGCAACTCGCCGAAGGCGCTCTTCGAGTTGTGTCTTATCTTTGGGAGAAAGGAATCCAACTAAGGCCCATACCTTCTCACCAACGAGTACATATGCCTCACTGTGGAGAACGTGTTGACTGACATTCCGTCCCAAACCAGTGGCCGACATACCTGAGGACGGACAATGCTGACTTGCGGACAGCGGAGTCCTTGTCAGCAATCATCGATCCGACGATGGGGAATGCTTTGGTGGGCTGATTACACGCGCCCATTCCGTTACGTTTCAGTAGGTTCGCCAGTTCGTCCAATGCGCCTTGCCTTGTTTTTGCCACTTTAGCTTTCAGGCCATGTTCTAGTAACAAGTCGAAAACTCGACTGTATGCATAGACTTTTGGAAGGGATTGTATGATATTTTGAACACGTACACGCATAGGTTCGCGTGCATCGCCAAGCTGGAGATGAGAAACTCGACAATGTTCATACACTCAGATATTCTGAGGCTGCTTACCTTGTAGATAAACGTCGGGACGAAACACATTGCTTCTGAATCCTCAAACTGAGCATCCATGCTGCGTAAGAAGGAAATGAGTGCTTCTATAACATCCAGACACTTCGAGGTAAGGTTTGATTGTGGTTCGTGAGCCTTGATAGAGACGTATTTCAACGCAAGGTCAGAACATGCCAGGCCAACTGCACGCATGTCGTCGATAGGAACACCATATTTATCTTCTCCTGACACGGCAGCCAAGAAAAATTCTTGCATGGTAGAGAGTCCAGAAACGTGATCGTTGACTGCGTTGTGGTCATGACTGAAGAGTTGCCCAACTAATTCTTTAGATACGTGAGGCTCCATTTGATGTTGCAACAGGTCTGCGAGATCCTTGCGCATTGGTCCAGCCTCATTGATCCATCTCTGAAGATCTTTCGCCAGCCTCCCGCGTTTCACTTCCATATTCATGCTGGAGAAAGGAAGTGAAACTAGTGCGGTTGGGGTAGTAGCCTTTGCGGCCGGAGCAACAACACCTGGTCGTTTCAGTCCAGCCTTCCCCGGCATTTTGGTCGCATTTGAAGATTCTTCGACAGGCTCTTCTCTTGATTCAGGTCTGACCGTACCTTGGGGCAGCTTCCTCCTAACACCGCTGGATTTACTTGGAACTCCGGACGATATGGGAGCCGCAGCAGGTGGGGAGGGTGGAGGCGGTGGGGAAGGCGGAGGTACAGCGGTGGTGACTGGAGCCTTTGGAACTGGTTTGGCTTGTGGTTCAGAAGCTGGGGGAGGTGTAGCCAACTCTTTGGCAGCTTGAATGAGTGGGATGGCAGTTTTACGAGATGCTGGCTTGAGAGCGCTCGTGTGAGTCATGACCTTGTCAAAACCAACGAATCTGATCAAGGGTGGAAGGAGCGCTTGAGCGCCTTTCCTAACATCCGCGCTGCGGTCGTCCAAGCAAGAAACCACTATGCCAGCCCAATTACTCAGGTCGACTGAAGATGAAGGAGGACTGTCCCTCAAATAATCGGAAAGCCATCCCAAGAGTGATGCCCGTTGGGTCGGATTTGTCGCTTCAAGTGCAGTACCAAGGAAGTGGACCATGGAATCTATGCCCTCACAGGCGTTTGCCATTGCTGTCAAAGTTTGGATGGCAGCTGCTCTGATGGGCGCCTTCTGGTCTGAAAGCACTGTCGCCACAGGGACGACGAACAATTTTGTGTACTTGTCGAAGGGCTTTCCCATGCCCGTGGCAATGCGTGCAACGATATCGAGGGCGAGAGACTGAACTGCTTTGTTGGTGTCAGCTACTCGGGCTTTCAACACTTGCGCGATTTCGCCCATCGTTGGTTTCAGTCGCTTATTAGCACCCTGGTCTAGGATCGCCTGTAATGCCTCCAAAGCCTCTTTCTTGGTCTTCCACGCATCGTTCTTTGCGTCAGCGAGAATGGTGGTACCCTTGAGTAGACCGTCAATCTCCACTCTGGGGAAAAGTTCGTCCAAAGGATCTGCGGCGCCTTTGCCTCCCGCGGCGGATGTCGGGCCCACCGAAGCAACATCGACACATGTCCGACTTGGCTGTGGGGCAGGAGTGCCTTCAACCTTATCAAATTCGCTCTGGATCGTCCCTAGAAGCTGTGGATTGATATCCTCCAAAAAATCTTTGATTCCTATGTATAATCCAATGTAAGATCTGTTGGCGCGAAGGACACGAAAGTGAAAACGTACCAGCTCCTGCAAAAAGTTTGACCGTGACAAGGGCCTTGGTTGCGCTGGTGCGTACAGCAGCATTGGAGTTCTTCAAGGCGGATTTGAGGAATTCAATTAGGTTACGAAGTGAAAGCCCTGTAATTCCAAACTCGAGGACCGCCGTATCCACCCAAGTCAGTGCATCGGCAAGAACTTTGGGTGCTTTCTGTTTGCCTAAAGGTTCGTATGCTAGATCGACCTGTCTAAGTGTTCGGTGATCGCATTGGACGAATAGCATGTCGTACCTTGATTAAGCACAAACTGCAAAGAAGTTTTCTCAGCAAAGATTGTAAGTACGTCCCCTGCGGGCTTCTTTAACTTTGCGTCGCCAAGTTTTTCACTCAAATGCCCAGTTGACAGCGCCACGCACGACCTGCCAAAAGTCGGACAGCGTTCGGCAAGGATGTTCAAGATACTATATAACTTGGCTGAAACCTGAATAGGGCGATTGTTTAGCGGATTATCAATACTAGGTGTGAAAACGGGATATACTTGGAAGTTCTTTTCAGTCCATCCCTTCTTCGCAATCGCCCTCACAACGACCTCTGCATCAACGTCTTGCACTACCCCATCAAGCCAAGTCGTCATCTCTTCACATGCGGCGAGTCTTGTTTTCCAATTTGCGTCCCCTAGTCCTTCCATGACAGACCCGGGTATGAGGCTAGCAGCAAGTGCTTCCGCATCGTCTGGAGTGTGCTTGTATTTGAATGTATCGAGGGTACCTGGTGCAGCCGGTGGAGGCGCCTTTGCGCCTTTGGCGGCGGCAACGGGGACCACTTTCCTCACCGCAGATGCAGGAGCGCTAGTCTTGGATGTCCCGTCGGCGGACGCATCACCATCAGCTTGCGCTCCTTTCTTCGCCTGAAATATGGTACTACATCAGCGTCGAGTATTCACGGCATTGAAAAGACGAACCAGAAGTCTTCCAGGCAGCTTCTTTGCAGGTTTCTTTTGGGCCTCGTCCTGTAGGAGTACATCTTCTGGGAGCGATACCGATGGGTTAGGAGTTGCCTCAGCTGGTGCCTTCACGGGAGGCTTTTTCTTAGGTGGCTCTTTTGCAACTGGTGGCGGCTTTGGTGGCCCTCCAGATCCGGCCTTGCACTTCACAGTAGCCTTATCATAAGCTTCCTTGACCTTCGTCTTCCGCACGTCCGCCAACCCATCCATGAGAGCATTGAGTGGTCGTTCCCCAACCATCTTCATCAACGTCCCTAAACATACAGCAGCCTCATTGCGAGCACCCTCGGAACTATCTTCGAGGAGAACGGCAAGTGGATCAGTGAGTGATTTGATCTGCCCCGGTAACACTGGACTTGTCGAAGTTGCAAGACAACGTGCAAGGAACTTCAGAGTCCCTTCCTTCACCTGGGGATTTTTGTTTCCTAGCGCTGGGAGCAGGTCGGGTATTATGTCGGGCAGAGATGTCTGCGGAATCACAATCACGGAGAGATATCAAGTAGAAAATGCTTAGAATGCTCACAGTCGTGAAAACGGCATCTAGAGCAGCTCCTATAGCATCTGTGACATTGGTCTTTCTCTCCTTCAAGCGCTCCAACATGGGAGGGACCACTGCCTCCCTGAGTCTCCCAAACGGACCCATCATTCCCTTGGCAAGTCCTTCCATAACATTGGCGGCTGTTATGACGCAGTTAATATTCGCATCTTTATGTATGCAAGTGGCCAGGGACTTTGCGAGCTCGGCCAGTTCTGGTGCATCCTGAATCCGGGGAGTAGCATTGACGAGCGTAAACAAGTCATCCAGCACCTCTTTACGCTCTTTCCATTTCGAGGACGTGAGATTGGCCTGCAGATTCGATGGAAACTTGACCACGATGTCGACAGGTTCTGAGAGGCTACGGGGATCAGGAAGATCTAGTTCTGTCAAAACAGGATCGGTAAGTAACTAGCCAAATCCACGCTAGGAATGCTCACCCGCCGGTGCTCCAGTATCCGTGGCGTCCCCATCCATACCAGCATCCGCATTGGCTTCAGCTTCCCGTTGATGTTCCCTTGTCAGTCGTTCGGCCTTGAGCGTCCCTTTTCCCTTTCCCTCTTTCTCCATGCTCTCAAACGTCTCTTGCAACTCTTTGACCTGCACGGGCTTGAGCTCGGCTAGCCATGGATCGATTGCTGGTCCAATGTACTGATATAATGTGTGCGTGAGTTGCGTGCCTTCAGCGCGGACATTCTTGTCTGCGTGAGCGAAAATCTTGGGAAATGCCTTTAGGACTGGGGCGGGTGGCGTCACCTGCGTCCCAAACGCCCTGTAGGTAGATGAGTGGTCGACGCATAGCGAAACGGCATCTGTCAATTGCTTACCGAAGGACTTCCTTGAGCGCGAAAACACTAGCTGCAACTGTCTTTGGCTGCTTTGCCGCGAGACCAGGGACGATATCCGCCTGCCAGGAGGTGAACATGATCAGAATGATTATTCCAAACGTGACTGACCGAGAGTCGATCACACGCACCACCACCCCTGCGCCAGAGTTCTCCACCTCGACATATTGCAAAATAAGTTCTATCGCTTGATTCTTTGTCCCTGCCCTGGCAGAACCAAGACACTTGTCAACCAAGGCTGGAACCACCGCGTCTCTGGTTTTGGCAGCAGTCTCGCCTGCAAACTTGACCAATGCTACGAGGCATTCCACGCCTTTCTCTTGTGCCACTGCATTGGAATCGGTTACTATCTTCTTGAGGAGATCGGGGTTGGATATGTACGGCTTGAACGCTGGGTCCGAATCAGACGCAGTTGTTTGGAAGATCTTGACGAGAGACTCGTAGCCATTTACACGGGCTTTCCAGTTTTTGTGGGCGAGCCTTTCCGATATTGGCAGTGACGAGAAGTCTTCTTCCTGCGGAGGGGGCCCGTCCATGCCCAAGGAAAGACTTGTTGCAAGTTTGAAGTGAAAAGTTCAACACTCCTTACGACTTTCACTGGGGAGTTCGATAACCCCAGACGAGCAATTACGTAATTCAAATAAACAACACGTGACCCATGCACACTACCGTGAAGCCAGAGACAGACCAACATCTGTGACAAGATCCCAAACCTGTTGCGCCTCCTCATCCAGAGTGCACTCCTCGGAGATCCGCATCGTCGAGATAGAATTGGAATACCGCTCAAGGACAGCTTCTTCGTCCGCTTTCATCCCAAGGTTGTGGAATACCACCATCAGCAGCCATTGAACGTCCGATGTTGCTTCAAACATCGAGAGTGCCGTGTAATCAGCTTCTGCCGTGAGGAGATGGGGTAGAACTTCACGAAGCTGTGCTTCTATTATGTGTCAACAAACGCTCCACTGAAGCCGTCATTGGGAGTCAAATGTACGCGTACCTTTCGAATCTGAAGAGGCGATGATACATCTTGCCAACGTGTGGCAAGCAAATGCACGGTGTTCTAAGTCGTGACCAGTGAGAACCTGTCGTGTGGTTAGGTTTATCAGGGATATAATCGAAGGATACCCTGCATCGTACTTGAGGTAATATCCCCTCCAGCAGGCGTTGGCAGTGCTTGGTCATCCCAAACTCGAGGCCAATGTCCGCGAGAAGAATGATCCCAACTCTGTACAGGGGAAATCTACCCTGAAATTCAGCATGCCACAGCGCTTGGAGCAGTGGCTGGATCGCTGTGACAGCTTGTCCCCGTCGCTGTCATGAAATGAAAATCAACAACAGTTCCAAGCCAAAAGGGTCCTCGCGTACTCGGGCATGCATCACCTGGTGCAATTCACTACTGATAGGAGGAAGTTGAGCCACACTGTCATCAAAGAAATACTCTTTTGAAACAAATGTCGAAGACGTCGGTTGGCGGGGCAACAGAAAGTCACGGAAGAACCTGCGCTGACTCCTGATATATATGAAATAAGTTGACGAGGCAATCTCGAGTAATTCGAAATCGAGAACCCACTCACTTCCGACTGCTCCTCAAAGCCAATACATGCCAGATCATGATCGCCCACTCTTGATATTGATCAAGTGAAAGACCTCGCCATGTCTCCGAATGAAGGAGCAGCGCCAAAGCAATTTGATACGACCCAGCCCTGGCTAGCTGTTCGAGAACACATGAAATAGGATAACGATCGGTGTCGCGTTATCTGATCAAACCAACTGACCCTGTAAGCCCGATTAAGCGTGACATAGAGGTGATTAGGGTCGTTGTCCCCGGTTCTGGCGAATGCCAGGACAAATGATTCTTCCACCGCCGCAAGATCATAGCATCCTAGAGAAAATTCGTCTAGCAAAGCTGGTGAAATAGTGGCTGTCCAAAAAGACATACCCAATGTGCTCCATAAGACAGCTTGCATGGCATGTTGTCCGAGGAGCGCCCGTTCGCGAGACGCCACTTTCTTGAGGTCGACCCAGTGATCATGCAGCCCGATAGCTTGCGCAAGCTTCTCAAAACAAAGCGTCAAAGGCTGGCCCTACGACCAACATCGATCAGTTGATCGGCCAACACAGTGGTTTAGTCATGCAGAAATCGTACACTTTGCGGCTGTAGGAGCTTGGCAACATCGAAAAGGACCTCGGAGGGATGCAAGTCTGGCTGGATTTCATTTAGCAGAGGCGTTTCACTAGCGGATAAATCTGGGGGCAAGCGATGCAACATGCTGTTTTCAGATCTCATAAGTGATCAAAACCTGCAAGAGTCGGAATCGACCGAACCCACCTGATGCAGTGCTGCAACGTGACACGATCTCCACTAGTCCGTGCAACTGCGATCGCCTCTTGCAAAAGCTGAGAAGTGCGTGTTTCGGTCAGGAAACCAGTTCTCAAAATAATAGCGGACCTCGCGGGCTGCGGGATATTCTTTGCGCACATAATGCATACGCACAAGGTTAAAGAGTGCATGCTGTCGTATTCCTCTACGAACAGATCACAACTATTAGATGACACAGGAGGGAACCGATACGTACGAATCGTTATGATCATGGAAACGTTGTTCGAAGTACCTTCGTAGATTTTCGGGCCCTATGACATCGTCACCTGTCGAGCAACCCTTCTCCCAGCTGGGAAGACGTTAATATACTGCTGAACGAGGCCACCCGGTACGAAATCCTACAGTTCCCATGGTTCTGAGCGAGCCGACGACTTTAAATCGGCATTGGTTTTAAAAATCCAGATGTCTCCTGTGAGAGGATCTTTCTCCACAGGATTGTAGCCAGCCTGATGGTCCCCTGCGCACCAGGCTTGGTAGTCTCTTTGTAATTGCATGACCCCATAAAACGAAAGTTTGATGAAGCTGACGAAACAACGACGACAAAAGTAGCCAAAAATTGAGCGGCGCACCTAGTTGACCCATTTGAATTAGTAGAAGCTATGGAGAGAACTTGACAAGCGTACGAGGACATTAGGCTAATACCGAACAATTCTCAGTGGTACGGTCGAAGAAGAGCCAAGTCAAGTATGTACCTCGTCTTCAGCCTTTTCCACGAATATGGCAGGGGTACCTAGAAGATAACTAGATCATTGGTAGGATTGGGCTGTGTACGTGACGAACTGTGGAAAAAGCTGGTCAACTGATCTGCGCTTGTGAGCTGGCTCGGCTTGCGGACTTTCCATCAGATGACTGGAAGACACGAGATAACTCAATCTTACCACTGCGTCGAGAGCCATCAGAAGGTTCCGGACATTGAGAGACTCGGTATCCGGTGCAGATCGTAATATCAACAGGATCTGCTGGTGAGTTCTTGGTTGCACAACCTGATGGAGTAAGATGGTTTGTAGCCGAGCAGGGAACATGCATACCTCGGAAACTTCGAAGAGTAAGAAGCGATATATGAACAACAGAAAGTTGGGTGGGAGATTGTTATGGAATTCTTTAAAGACCAGAAGAAATATGGCGATGAGATCAATGTGGTGTGGACGGAGAACATGGTGGACAGGCGGAGGAGTTCCTGCCCTGCCTGAGTCCATTGTGGTCGACTAGTGAGCAAGCGAGGACCCAAGACAAGAGTGCAGATGGGAAACACCTTCCTCTTTCACATCGTGCAGT
>Ga0307508_10002878_pt1 | contig 17814 bp, 23 predicted proteins | sample 9_EM_MG_FD_203089 | JGI IMG/M metagenome (GOLD analysis project Ga0307508, IMG submission 203089) | Populus trichocarpa ectomycorrhiza microbial communities from riparian zone in the Pacific Northwest, United States - 9_EM | ecosystem: Host-associated > Plants > Roots > Unclassified | place... | reverse complement strand
TCGGCACGATCTACCGCCACTTCCCCACCCGGGCCGATCTCATCGTCGCCGTCTACCGGCACCAGGTTGAGGCCTGCGCCGAGGCCGGTCCGACGCTGCTGGCGAGCAGCAGCACACCGCACGCCGCCCTGGCCCGGTGGATCAACCTCTTCGTCGACTTCCTGGTCACCAAGCACGGCCTCGCCGAGGCGATGCAATCCGACCACGCCGCCTTCCAGACCCTGCACGCCTACTTTCTCGACCGCCTTGTGCCCGTGTGCGCCCAACTGCTCGACGCCGCCGCCGCGGCGGGCGAGATCCGCCCCGACATGGATGCCTACGAACTGCTGCGCGGCGTCGGCAATCTCTGCATCGGCGCGGAGAACAACCCCCGCTACAACGCACGTCGCATGGTCGAGCTCGTCATCGCGGGGCTGCGCGTCCACTAGGGAGAGTCCGCACTGCCGGTGATCTGACAGGCACTCGCTGGTGATATCGGCGGCGGCGCCTGGTAATCCTGAGTCATGGGGGATCACGCGGTCGTCTTGGGCGCCGGCATAGCGGGACTGCTCGTGGCCCGGGTGCTGGCCGACTCGTTCGAGCGGGTCACGGTCGTCGACCGGGACGAGTTGGACGGTGCGGTCGGTGTCCAGCCCCGGCGCGGGGCGCCGCAGGGGCGCCACGCGCATGCCATTCTCGCCGGCGGGCTGCAGGTCATCGAGGAGTTGCTGCCCGGTACGACCGACGACCTCGTCGCGGGTGGTGCGGCCCTCGGCGACGTGCTGGGCGACGTGCGGCTCTGCGCCAACGGGCACGCGCTCAAGCAGGCCCCGACCGGGCTGCCCGCGCTCGCGGTCAGCCGGCCCTATCTGGAGAGCTATCTGCGGTCCCGGCTCGCCGCGCTGCCGGCGATCACCCTGCGCGGCGGGCACGACGTGGTGGGTATCGAGGTGAACGACGCCCGGACCCGGGTGGTCGGCGCGCTTGTGCAGCGGCGCGCCCAGGGCAGCGGGGCGGAGTCGGTCGCCGCCGATCTGGTGGTCGACGCGACAGGCTTCGGCTCACGGACGCCGCGCTGGCTCGCCGAGTGGGGCTACGAGCCGCCGGCGCAGGAGCGGCTCGTCGTGAACATCGGCTACGCGTCCCGGCACTATCGCATCGGCCGCGAACGGCTCGGCGGCGACATGGCGATCATCATCGGACCCACTCGGGCGCACCCGCGCGGTGGCGTGATCCAAGTGCAGGAGCAGGGCCGCGCGATCGTCACGCTCTTCGGCATCCTCGGTGACCATCCACCGGTCGACGACGCCGGGTTCGAGGCGTTCGCCGAGACTCTGCCGCTGCCGTACGTGGCCGACGCGATCCGGGGCGCCACGGCGCTCGACGACGTGGTCCTCTACCGCCACCCCGGCAGCACCCGCCTGCGCTACGACCGGCTGCGCCGGTTCCCCGGCGGGCTGCTGGTGATCGGCGACGCGGTGTGCAGCTTCAACCCGATGTACGGGCAGGGCATGACCGTGGCGGCCCTCGAGGCGGCGAGGGCCCGCGACAGCTACGGTGACGCGCCGGGCTTCTTCCGGGCGATCCGGCCGCTGGTCGACGCGCCCTGGCAGGTCGCGACCGGCGGCGACCTGATGTTCCCCGCGGTCCAGGGCCCGCGACCGGTGCCGCTCCGGCTGATCAACCGGTATCTGTCCCGGCTGCACGCGGCGGCCACGCACGACGCGGTGCTGTCCGAGGCGTTCATCCGGGTCACCAACCTGATCGCGCCGCCACAGTCGTTGCTGCGCCCCGACCTGGCCATGCGCGTTCTGCGCGGCTGAATGCCATGATCCTGTGGTGGCCAACTATGCAGTCGCGCTCGTGGTCTTGGTTGATCCCTCCGGAGCTGTGCTGATGCAGCACCGCTATGGCGACGCTCAAGTCTCGCCGAACCAGTGGAGCCTGCCGGGCGGCCACCTCGAGCCCGGCGAGACCCCCGAGGAGGCGGCCCGCCGGGAACTGCTGGAGGAAACCGGCCTGACAGCGGGCGAGTTGCATCCACTGTGGAGCGGGCCGCGCCCGTACGAGGCCGGCTTTCCGCACACGGTGACGGTCCACGTGTTCCACGGCACGACCAGCGCCCGGCAGGAAGACGTGATCCTCGGCGAGGGGCGCGCCATGGTGTTCGTCCCGCGCGAGGAGGCCCTCGACCGGGAGTTGGCGGTCACCACAGCCCTGGTCCTGCCACTGGCCCTCAGCCGCGGCTGAGGAGCAGATAGCGTTCGTCGGTGATCGTCCTTCCCCAGAGAGCCGGATCGTCGAGCAGCTTGACGTCGGTCTCCCGGCGGTGCTCGCGGACGAGCGAGACGCATTCCGGCACGGACAGTCCGGCGCCGGTCGCCCACCTGCCCTCGATGAGGACCAGCCGGCCCTCGGGACGCAGCAAAGCGACCCATCGCGCCAGGGCTTTGCGGGGCTCCGGCAGCGCCCAGAGCACGTGCCGAGCCAGCACGACGTCGAAGGAAGCCGGCCGGAACGGCGGATGGGAGGCGTCGCCGTGGACAAATGCCGCGTCGACGCCATGCCCGGTCGCTTTCCGGCGGGCCACCTCGAGCATCCGAGCCGAGACGTCGAGGCCACGGACGCGGTGCCCGGCCTGAGCGAGGACGACCGAGAGGCTGCCGGTACCGCAGCCGAGATCAACGACCGACGCCGGCGCGGCGGGCAGCGCGGCGGTCAGCAGCGCGGCCCAGGCGTTGCTCACTTGCGGGTCGCGTAGGCCATGGTCGGCTTCGTCATCGAACGTTGCCGCCTGCCCGTCCCACATCTCACGCGTATCGACTCCCATGCCCAGAGCCTGCCATCCACCCCTGACAAAATGGCGGTGTCAGTGTGCGCGCGGCCGGATGCGGTCCAGCAGGCCGGCGATTCTCGGGTCGGACAGGGCCGCCGGTTGGTGGACCACGTGATAGGTGACCGAGGGCAGGTCGGTGACCGGCCGGGCGACCAGCCCGGGCGGGGCCGGCACGCAGCCGTTGACGATCGCCAGCCCCACGCCGAGGGTGACGAAGTGCGTGATCAGTGGCCAGCCCTCCGCCTCCACGGCGACCGTCCAGTCCACACCGGCGGCTCGCATGGCCTGCTCCAGCAGCACCCGGTGTGGCCGGTGCTGGGGCGGGACGACCAGGCTGGCACCGGCCAGGTCGCTCAGTGCCACCGATCCGCGCCGGGCCAGCCGATGGTCCTCCGGCACGAGCAGCACCTGCGGAAACGTCGCCAGTTCGACGGTGGTCAGGTCGTCGGGCAGCACGTCGAGCACACCCACCCCGAGGTGGGCCTGCCCGGTGCGTACGGTGGCCAGCATCTGCCGGTGGTCGCAGTTGATCAGGCGTAGCCGGGTCGGTTCCTCGGCCAGCACTGGGAGATGTGCAAGTCGGCGGCGGCGCGGGTGAAGTTGAGGTGATCGGCGAACACCACGAACGAGGCCAGCGCGTCGGCGGAGACCGCCCGCTCATCCATAGCTGGAAACTATAGCTGAGTCGGCATCGATAGTTCTGCTTTAGCCTTATGGCCGCCAGGCTGATCCACCAGGCTTTGCGCGGCGTCGTCGCGCACCGCTACCTCTTCGGGCCGCAACGCACCCCGCCACCCGCCTGGGTGCAGCACACTCCGACGTGGACGGCGGCGGAAGCTGCGATCGTACGCAGCCTGCATGGCAACCTTTCTTGTCGTTCGTGTTGTTGATTGGGCAGGAGGGGGCGGTGTGGACGACTTCGACGCGTATGTTGCGGTGGCCTGGCCACGGCTGCTGCGATCTGCCTGGCTGCTGACGGGCGACTGGCATCGAGCCGAGGATCTGGTGCAGACGGTGCTGGCCAGGGCGTACGGCCGGTGGCCGCGGTTGCGGGACGGGGCGCCCGACGCGTATCTGCGCACGATGCTGGCGACGACCTATCTGACCTGGTGGCGCCGCAAGGCCCGCAACGAGGTCCCGACCGACCCGCTGCCGGACGGCCCCGGCCGGGACGCGCACGGGCAGGTCGAGATGCAGGAGGCGATGCGGCGGGCGCTGGCCGTGCTTCCCCGGCAGCAGCGCGCCGTACTCATGCTGCGGTTTCATGCCGATCTCACCGAGGCCGACACCGCGCGGGCGCTGAACATCAGCGTCGGCACCGTCAAGTCCTACACCGCGCGGGCCTTGGCCACGCTGCGCGACGATGCGTCGCTGCGCGGGCTGCTCACCGAGGAGGCGCAGCGATGAGTACGGAACGCAAGCTCGCCGAGTTGCTCGACGCCGCGACCACCGACGTGCCCGCGGACCGCTTGGCGCCGCCGCTCGCGGCCATCCACGGCCGGGTCCGCCGCCGCCGCCGGATGCTCGGAGCGGTTACCGCGGCGGCCGTCGCGGCGGTGCTCGCCGGTGGCTATTCGTTCGGCCATCGGATGCTCGCCGAGCCGGCCCCGCAAGTGCCGGTCGGCCCCGCCACCTCACCCACCGCGGCGTCCGGGCCGGCGGTGTCCTGGGTCTCCGCGATGGTCGATCGCAACGACACCACGATCACCGTGTACGCCGGCGCGAGCGGATGCCAGGAGCTTGCTCAGCCGCGGGCCCGGGTCACCGCGCAGGACGCCGCCCAGGTCACGATCGAAGTGACCGGCCAGATCGTCCCGGCCGGTGACTGCGCCACCAGCGGCCAGGCCGTCGGGGTCGTCGCGACGCTGCCCGAGCCGCTGGGCGAGCGCGAGCTGGTGGACGCGGTAGGCCTGCGCTCGCACCCCACCTACTTCGAGCGGCACCTGCCCGACCTGCAGTCGGACGACCGGTGGTCGACCTTCATCGGCGGCTGGCAGTCCGACGATGTCGACTGGTACCAGGGGTACAACGGTCCGAACGGCAGCACGCTGGTCCTGCGGGCGCAGCCGTCCGAGTCGGTGCAGCAGCGTGCTCCCGTGGGCACGGTGGACTTCGGCCCGTACCAGGGCACCATCACCGGCAGCAGTGTGATGTGGACGGTGTGGTGGCAGGTGGGCGACACGACCTACTCCCTGCGACTCGAGGCGGTCGAGGGCGGATCACTCACGCTGACCCAGTTCAAACAGGAGCTCTCCCGATTGTGGACCTGACGCACTGTCACCTCGGCATGACAGCATGGCATTATCGCCCGGCCGTGTCGGCCGGGACCCCATGAACGGAGGAACACAGCGATGGCAGTCTCCGTGAACCTGGACGAGGTCCTCATCGAGGCCCACCGATCAAGCTCCGTGAACGACCTCGTCAACGCCCCGGTGTCGGCGCTGTCCGGCATCACCGAGGCCGATGCCGAGGGCTTGCGGCTGGCGTTCGGCATCAACACCATCGGCGACCTCGCCAACAACGCATTCGTCCGCGCGGCCGTCGCCATCGTCGAGATGGCAAAGGTCGCCCAATAGGCCCAACGATCGCGGGGCCGTCGTGCGGCGGCCTCCGCGTGGAACGTGGTCGTAATGGTTGCGGCCTACTCTCCGGGCATGGTGGAGGCGGCGCAGCTGCACGTTAAGAGTCTCGGTGAGTGTCGCATCGAGTCGCCGCTTGGTGCGCTCGTTGCTCGGCGGGGCACCACCGAACACTACGTCGACGAGTCTGATCGGGTGCTGCTCGACGATACCGTCGCGATGCTGGCGGCGCGGAACGGCGGCGAGTTGCCCTCGTTCGAGCCGGGTGGGCCGCGTCGGCGGATCTTCTTCGATCCGTCCAAGATCCGGGTCGGGATCGTCACCTGTGGCGGGCTTTGTCCCGGGCTCAACGACGTGATCCGTGGCCTGGTGCTGGAGTTGACCACGCACTACGGCGTCTCGCGGATCCTCGGCTTCCGCAACGGATACCAGGGGCTGGTCCCCCGCTACGGGCACAATGTCGTCGAGCTGACCCCGCAGACCGTGGACTACATCAACGAGCAGGGTGGCACCATCCTCGGCACCTCGCGCGGCAATCAGGATCCCGACGAGATCGTCGACTGTCTCGAACAGCTCGGCGTCAACATCCTCTTCGTGATCGGCGGCGACGGGTCGATGCGGGGCGCGCTGAAGATCGCCGCGGCGGTCGCCGCCCGGGAGCGGCGGATCGCCGTCGTCGGCGTGCCGAAGACCATCGACAACGACATTCCGTTCATCGGGCACAGCTTCGGGTTTCAGACCGCCTTCGGCCGGGCCACCGAGTCGTTGCGGGCCGCGCACACCGAGGCGACCGCGCAGACCGGCGGGATCGGGCTGGTGCAGCTGATGGGCCGGCACTGCGGCTTCATCGCCTGCTATGCCGCACTGGCCAACAACGACGCCGACTATGTGCTGATCCCGGAGGTGCCGTTCGAGCTGGAGAGTTTCCTGCCGCACCTGCGCCGCCGGGTCGCCGAGCGCGGGCACGCGCTGGTGGTGGTCGCCGAGGGTGCCGGCCGCGATCATCTGCCGGCGCAACGCGACGCCTCGGGCAACCAGCGCTTCGGCGACTTCGGCATCTACCTGCGGCAGCGGATCCTTGACGACTTCGCGGCGGCGGGCGAGGAAGCCAACCTCAAGTACATCGACCCGAGCTATGTGATCCGCAGCGTGCCGGCCAACCCGTACGACAGCGTGTACTGCCTGCGGCTGGCGCAGGCGGCCGTGCACGCCGCGATGGCCGGGCGCACCGAACTGGTGGTGGGCAGTTGGCGCGGCCGGTTCGTGCACGTGCCGATCCCGCTCGCGGTGGCCAGCCGCAACCAGGTCGACCCCGACGGCGACCTGTGGATGTCGGTGCTCGAGGCGACCGGCCAGCCGCCCGCGTTCACCAGCGAGCGGCACCCCGCCGGCACGGTTTGAGCCGCACTCACGAGCCGGATCGCCAGTGGGCCGCGGCCAGGGCGCGGGTGGTGAAGCCGAGCCGGCGATATGTCGCGATGGCCGCCTCGTTCCAGTAGTCGGCGAACAGCGCCACCCGTCCGTTCGTGGCCAGCAGTTCGTTGGTGACGAAGGAGCAGACCGACGCGGCCAGGCCGCGACCGCGGGCGTCGGCGTGGGTGGCGACCCCGGCGATAAAGCCCACTTCCGGTACGGACCAAGCGTCGGCCGCCACCGCCAGCAGCCCGCCGTCGGCGGCCCGGATCCCGGCCCACCGCCGCACGCCGGCGCCGCCCGGCCGCGCGTACGAATGGGGGAAAGCCGCATCGATCAGGTCGGCGATCTCGCCGGCCTGGTCGTCGCCCAGCCAGTGCGGGTCGCCCCGCACCGGCGCGGGAACCGGCGCCGTCACGTCCATCCAGGCGAACCGCCCCGCCACCGCCAACTCCTCGACAGCGTCCGACAGCCCGGTGATCAGCGGCTCGTCGCCGATCGGCCGGAAAGTCGGCCCGGCTTCCGGCAGCGCCTCGCGCAGCAGCGCGGTGACCGCGGGAACGCTGCCCCAGACCGCCATCCGGTCGCGCCGGGACAGGTCGGGGCAGGCCACCGCCACGGCATCGGCGCGAACCCAGGCGCGTACGCCGGGCCGCATGCCCTGCGCGGTCCAGAGCAGCAACGGGTCCCCGCCGGTCACGGCCGCGATGTCGGCGAGAGTCATGAGCACCATGTCTACCCGGTACTTGACCAGGGCTGGCATCGTCGGCGCGGTGCTGAGGATCTGGTTACGCCGGGCGGTCGTCACGGGCGCCCTGATGACGGCGGCCGCGGTGCTGGCCATGGCGGTCGCGGGCAGCTGGGTGAGCGTCCGCTCCCGGGGGCACGTCTACGCCGAGGCGGACGTCCCGGCCGCGCCCGTGGCCTTGGTGCTGGGCGCCGAGGTGTACGCCGACGGGCAGCCGTCGCCGTTCCTCGCCGCCCGGCTCGAAATCGCCCGCCGGCTGTACGCCGACGGCAAGGTCAAGGCCATCCTGGTCTCGGGCGACCACATGAACTGGGGTTACAACGAGCCCGGCGCGATGTTCACCTGGCTGGTCGCGCACGGCGTGCCGAACGAACGCATCGCCCTGGACCACGCCGGCTTCGACACCTACGACTCGTGTGCCCGGGCCAACAAGATCTTCGGCGTACGCCGGGCGATCGTGGTGACGCAGACGTACCACATCGACCGGGCCGTGGCGCTGTGCCGCAGCCTGGGCGTCGAGGCGGACGGCGTCGCCGACGACTCGGTGCGGATCTACCGGCGGCCCTGGTTCAACAGCGTGGTGCGCGAGCGCGGCGCGGTGGTCAAGGCCCTGGTGGACGTGGCGTCGCGGCGTGATCCGGTGTTCCTGGGGCCGCAGGAGACGTCGGTGCAGTCGGCGCTGCGGGGCTGACCAGCCGCTGGATCAGTACGGCGACGCCGGTGACCGCCAGCGCGGCGGCCCAGCCGACGGCGAGCCCGGCCAGCGGCCCGGACTCGAACACCGCCCCGCCGAGATAGCCGAGCAGCGCCGCCTCAATCGCCCAGAGCAGCACGGCGATCGCGGTGTAGCCACGGAACCGGCGATGGTGCGGCACATCAATACCCTCCCGGCCCGAGCGGACCAGCAGGTGTACGGCCGCCGGAGGTGCGGTTAGCCACACCCGTGAATCGGGTGTCAGCCCGGCTGCCCGTGGCCCGCACGGCGACGAGTCTGAACGGCATGGAATCTGTGGTGGAACTCGAGGGGACGAGCCGGCGCTATCGCGGCGGGGTGCTCGCCCTGGACAACGTCTCGCTCGCCGTGCCGGCCGGGCAGTTCGTGGCCGTGATGGGCGCGACCGGGTCGGGCAAGAGCACGCTGCTGCATTGCGCGGCCGGCCTCGACCGCCCGACGACCGGCCGGGTCCGGCTGGCCGGGCGGGACATCACCCGGATGCGGGAGAGCGCGCTGACCCGGCTGCGCCGCGACCGGGTCGGCTTCGTCTTCCAGTCGTACAACCTGTTGTCGGAGCTCAGCGTGGAGCAGAACGTCGCGTTGCCGGCCCGGCTGGGCGGGCCGCGCCGGTACCAGAGCGACGACGTGCTGGCCGCGGTCGGGCTCGGCGGGCTGGGCCGGCGCCCGGTCGGCGAGCTGTCCGGCGGCCAACTCCAGCGGGTGGCGATCGCCCGGGCGCTGGCCACCGGCCCGGCCGTGATCTTCGCGGACGAGCCGACCGGAGCGCTCGACCCGACCACGGGCGGCCGCATCCTGGCGCTGCTGCGCCGGGCCGTGGACGTCGACGGTGTGACCGTCGTGATGGTGACGCACGATCCGGCCGCGGCCGCGTGGAGCGACCGGCTGGTGCTGCTGCGCGCAGGCACGGTGGCGGCCGACTCGGCGACGCCCGACGAGTCGACAATCGGCGCCGAACTCGCCGCGGTAGCGGCATGATGGCCGGACTGACCCGGCAGGCGTTGAAGCGCAGCCCGTGGGCCTTCTTCGGACCCGCGTCCACGCAGGCGCTGGCCGCCACGGTGGTCATCGCTTCGCTGTGCGCGGTGCACTCGCTGAACGCCGGCGGGCTGGACCCCGCGACCCGCGCCGTGCTGAGCGATAGCGGCATTCTCGACGTCGCCGCGCTGTTCCTGCCCATCTCGATCTACCTGTCGATCATCATTGTCGGCCTCACCATGACCGCCTCGATCGCCCGGCAGGCCCGGGACATCGCGCTGGTCCGCGCGGTCGGGGCGAGTCCCGCCCAGGTGCGCCGGGCAGTCGCGCTGCAGGCCGCGATCGTGGCGGTGCCGGCGACCCTGGCCGGGGTGCCGCTGGGTGTGCTGGCCGGCCGGGCCTGGATCGGCGGGCTGGCGAGCCACGGCGTCATCCCGGACACAGTCGCGTTTCACGCATATCCGGCGGCGCTGCCGATCGCGCTCGCCATCACGGTCGGCACGTCGCTGCTGGGCGCCCTGATCGCGGCGATCCGCCCGTCCCGGGTACGCCCGGCCGTGGCACTCGCCGAGACGGGCGCGCCTCGGCGGCGGATCGGCGGCGTGCGTACCGTAATCGGCTTGGTCCTGGTGGCCGGCGGCGTGGCGCTGTCGATCTGGGTCTCAGGTCTCGACGCCGAGCAGGCGGACGTGGCCGGGCTCGGCGTGCTGCTCGCCATGTGCGTCGGTGCGGGGCTGCTCGGGCCCGCGCTGCTGCGGGTCGCCGCTCCGTTCGCCCGGCTGCTCGGCCCGAGCGGGGTGCTGGCCGCCGACAACCTGGCGGTCCGGGCGAAGGCCTACTCTGGCGCGCTCGTCCCGCTGACGCTGGCCATCGCGTTCGCGGCCGTGAAGGTCATCGTGTTTTCCACGACCACGCACGTGACCGGGGTGCCGCTAGATGCCGGCGACCGCTGGCTGGAGGTCACCGGCACCGGCGTCTATGCGGCGTTCGCCGCCGCCGCCGCGCTGAACAGTCTGATCACCGTCGTGCTGGCCCGGCGGCGTGACCTCGCGGTGCTGCGGCTCGCCGGGGGCACCACGGCCCGCGCGCTCGGCGTCGTGATCTGCGAGGCTCTTTCTGTGACCGGTACGGCGATCCTGGTGGCCGCCGCGGTGGCAGCGACCACCGCGCTGCCGCTGCTGCACACCGCGCTGGGCACCTGGACGGTGTACGCGCCGGCGGGTTTCTGGGTCGCTGGCGTGCTCGGCGTGGCCGCGCTGGTGCTGGCCGGGACGGTGATCCCCGCAGCGCTGGTGCTCCGCACGCCACCAATCGAGGCGGTCGGATGACCGACTGGTTCAGGGCCGGGCTGCGGGCGGTGCTCACGGCGCCGTTCACGGCCCGCACCTGGCGTGGTCTCGGCTATCTGGTCAGCGGCGTTGCCCTCGGCGCGCCGACGTTTCTGCTCGGCGTTCTCGGCTTCGTCTCCGCGCCGCTGATCATCGTGACCGCCGGGCTGCCCGTTCTCGCCGCCGCGCTGGCCCTGGCCCGGCAGACGAGCGCCTACTTCCGCGCCCCGGCCCGGTTCTTCCTCGGCTGGGACTGGGCCCGCCCGGCGCCGCTGCCCGCGCGCGGCTGGCGGCGGCTTCCGGCGATCCTGGCCGACGGTACGGCCTGGCGGGCGCTTGTCTACTGCTTCGCCGGCTGGCTGCTGCGGTTCCTCGGCGCCTACGCGGCCGTGCCGATGCTGGTCCTGGGCGTGCTCGCGGTCACCTTCCCGGTGTGGTGGAGCTTCGTGCCGGCCGGGCCGTTCGACACGCCACATTGGAGCGACACTTGGCGGTTCGTCTGGCAGGGCGCGCTCCTGCTGCTCGCCCAGCCCTGGCTGGTACGGCTCATGGTCGGCGCCGACCGGCTGCTGATCCGGGGCCTGCTCGAGCCGAGCCGGGACAGCGCCCGGATCGCCGAGTTGGAGAGCAGCCGGGCGGTCCTGCGCGACGACGCCGCGGCCACCCTGCGCCGGGTCGAACGCGACCTGCACGACGGCACCCAGGCCCGGCTGGTCGCGCTCGGGGTGACCCTGTCGCGGATCGAGCGCCGGGCCACCGATCCGGACGTCAAGTCGCTGGCCGGCGACGCCCGTGGCACCGTCACCGAGGCGCTTGCCGAACTGCGCGACATCGTCCGGGGCCTGCACCCGCCCGCGCTCGACGACGGCCTCGGGGTGGCACTGTCCACCCTGGCGGCGCGCAGCGCGGTCCCGGTCGAGGTGAGCGTGCTGATCGACGTCCGGCCGGGCGACGCGACCGCGTCCGCGCTCTATTTCACGGTGGCCGAGCTGCTCACCAACGTGGCCCGGCACGCCGGCGCGAGCCGGGCCCGGGTCGAGGTGCGGGCCGACGCCGGCTGGATACGGTTGACCGTGACCGACGACGGCCGCGGCGGCGCCCGGCTGGACGGCCTGGGCACCGGGCTGGCCGGGCTGGAGCGCCGGGCCCGGGCCCTGGACGGCTCGCTGCTGGTGCGCAGCCCGCCGGGCGGCCCGACCGTGGTGACCATGAAGCTGCCCCGGGAGGGCTGACGTGCGTACCGTGATCGCCGAGGACAACCCGCTGCTGCGCGACGGGATCACGCTGCTGCTCGGCGAGCATGGCATCGAGGTGCTCGCCGCCGTCGACAATGCCGGTGACCTGCTCGCGGCCGTCGAGCGGCACCGCCCCGACGTGGTAGTGGTGGATGTCCGGATGCCGCCGACGCACACCGACGAGGGGATCCGGGCCGCACTGACGATCCGGTCGGCGTACCCGGAGACCGCGGTCCTGGTCTTCTCCCAGTGGGTGGAGACCAGTTACGCGCGGCGGCTGCTCGCCGATCACGCCTCGAAGGTGGGATACCTGCTGAAGGACCGGATCGTGAGCACGGACGACTTCGTCGGGGCGCTGCACCGGGTGGCCGAGGGCGGGACTGCCCTGGATCCCGAGGTGGTGCGGCAACTGCTCGCGGCGCCCGCGGTCGACGCGGGGCTGGCCCGGTTGTCCGTACGCGAAAAAGAGATCCTGGGTCTGCTGGCCGAAGGCCGCTCGAACCTGGCCATCGCCGCGGGACTGCACCTCGCCGAGCGAAGCGTGGAGAAGCACGTGACCGCGATCTTCACGAAGCTGGACCTGCCGCAGGCCCGGACCGACCACCGCCGGGTCCTGGCCGTGCTGCGATTTCTCAACGCGGAACGCTTGTAGCAACCGACCGGTTGCGATAGCTTGAGTAGCAACCGAATGGTTGCTACTGAGGAGGACGTCATGGCATTTCCCGATCGCATCGAGCGCACTCTCGACCTCGCCCACCCGCCGGCGAAGGTCTGGGCCGCGCTGACCACCGCCGAGGGGCTGGGCACCTGGTTCGGCAACAGCGCCGAGGTCGACCTGCGGCCCGGCGGCGAGGCGCAACTGCGCTGGAACGAGGGATACAAGGCGACCCTGCAGATCAAGGTCGTCGAGCCGGTCACCCGGTTCGCCTACTCCTGGGGCATCGAGGGGTTGCCCGCCGAGGACCCGCGGCGGACGTTCGTCGACTTCCTGCTCGAGCCGCACGACGGCGGCACCCGGCTGACCGTCGTGGAGAGCGGCTTCGCCCAGCTGTCGCCGGCCGAGCACGACCACTCCTACAAGCAGAACAACTCGGGCTGGGATAGTGAACTCGGTGAGCTGGTTGCATACCTCAACGGGTGACGAGGCGGCGGCCGTGGCCGTGTTCACCGCGCTCGCCGATCCGACTCGCCGGGCCATCCTCGGCGAGTTGGCGGCGCGCGGTCCGGCCACGGCGACCGACCTGGCCGACCGGTTGCCGATCTCCCGGCAGGCGATCGCCAAGCACCTGGGGCTGCTCGCCGAGGCCGGGCTGGTCAGCGCCGAGCCGGGCGAGCGCCGCCGGGTCCGCTTCCGGCTGCAGCCCGGCCCGGTCACGGTGGCGCAGGCGTTCCTGGCCGCACTGGCCAGCAACTGGGACGGCCGCCTCAACGACCTGCGCAGCCACCTCGACGGAAAATCCTGACATCGACAGGCATGGACATGTCGGGGGGATTGTACGAGGCTGCGAATCATGGCAGATCGACGTGCGTTTCTCTCCGCCTCGGCCGCGCTCGCGGTGACGCCCGTGCTCGGCGCCGGTCCCGCGCAGGCCGGCGGCAAACCCCCGAAGCCGGTTGATCCCGAGCTCAAGGCCATCCTGCGGGAGATCGACCAGAGCCGGATCCGGGCCACCGTCGAGCGGCTGGCGGCCTTCGGCACCCGGCACACGCTGTCCAGTCAGGATGATCCGGTGCGCGGCATCGGCGCCGCCCGGGACTGGATCTTTCAACAGCTTTCCGCGTACGCGGCCACGTCCGGCGGCCGGATGACGGTCGAGAAGCAGTCGTTCGTGCAGCCCGTCTCGCCCCGGATCCCCACCCCGACGACGATCACCAACGTCATCGCGACCCTGCGCGGCGACACCGACCCGGCACGGATCTATGTGGTCACCGGCCACTACGACTCGCGGTGCACCGACGTCCTCGACTTCACCAGCGACGCGCCCGGCGCCGACGACGACGCGTCCGGGGTGGCCGCGGTCCTGGAGCTGGCCCGGGTGCTGGCGACCCGGCACAGCGAGGCGACCATCGTGTTCGCCGCGGTCGCCGGCGAGGAGCAGGGGCTGTACGGCTCGGACCACATGGCCCAGCAGTACAAGAACGCGGGCGCCGACATCCAGGCCATGTTCAGCAACGACATCATCGGCACCGGCGACGCCCACGACGGCACCGCCAACGATTCGCACACGGTCCGCCTCTTCGTCGAGGGCGTGCCCACTTCGGAGACCCCGCAGCAGGCGACCACCCGGCTCAGCATCGGCGGGGAGAACGACGGCCCGTCGCGGCAGTTGGGCCGCTTCGTCGCGGAGGTGGCGAGCGGCCCGGTCACCGGCATGGACGTCCGGGTGATCTGGCGCCGCGACCGCTACCTGCGCGGCAGCGACCACATCTCGTTCCTGCTCCGCGGCTATCCGGCGGCCCGGCTGACCGAGCCGCGGGAGAACTTCGCGCACGAGCACCAGAACGTCCGGGTCGAGAACGGCGTCCAGTACGGCGACCTGGTCGAGTTCTGCGACTTCGGCTATATCGCCCGGGTCGCGAGGGTGAACGCCGCCGCGCTCTGGTCGCTGGCCCAGGCGCCGGGCACCCCGAAGGGCGTGGTCATCGACACCACCCAGCTGACCAACTCCACGACCCTGCGCTGGACCCCGAGCACCGCGGTCGACCTGGCCGGATACGAGGTGCTTTGGCGCGAGACCACCGCGCCGGAGTGGGAGCACGTAATCGCAGCGGGTAACGTCGCAACGGTGACGATCGACCTGTCCAAGGACAACGTCTTCTTCGGCGTACGGGCGGTGGACCGCGGCGGACACCGCAGTCCCGCCGCAGCACCGCAGCCGTCGAGCTGACCCGCGGCCTCGACCGCGCCGTCGAGTTGGTTGAGGCTCGCGGCGCGGCCGCCCAACTGTGCGTGCTGCACGGCGGCGAGATGGTGCTGGACCGCTCGTTCGGCTGCCCGGCGGACAGCCTGTTCTTGATCTTCTCGGCCGGCAAGCCGTACACGTCGGTGCTGGTGCACCGGCTCGTCCAGCGCGGCGAGCTGAGCCTGGACGACCCGGTCGCCAGCCACTGGCCGGAGTTCGGCCAGCACGGCAAGGAGACGATCACGCTGCGGCACGTGCTGCGGCACCGCACCGGCATGGCGACCGCCGGCAGCAGCGTCGGCGACGTCGCGGCCATGGCCGACTGGGAGTGGTCGCTGCGGCGGATCGAGCGGGCCACCCCGACCGGCGCGCCCGGGTCGGGGCCGGCGTACCAGTTCGTCACGTTCGGGTTCATCCTCGGCGAGGTGCTGCGGCGGGTGAGCGGCGTGCCGTTGCCGGATCTGCTGCGGACCGAGGTGCTCGAGCCGCTCGGGCTGCGCGACACCTACCTCGGCCTGTCGGCCGCGCAATGGGACCGGCGCGTTCCGCTGCGCGGGCGCGGCGCGCTGCCCCGAGGGGTGGCCGCCGTGGTGAACCGGCGCTCGACCCGTAGCGCGGTCATCCCCTCGGCGGGCGTCTCGGCCACCGCCCGCGACCTCGCCCGGTTCTATCAAGGGCTGCTCGACGGCCGGTTGCTCGACACGGCCACGCTGGCGGAGGCGACCACGCCGACCAGCGACGGCGAGACCGACCGTTTCGTCCGGGCGCTGGTGCGCTGGTCGCAGGGGTTCCAGCTGGGCGGGGCGCGGGAGGGGGCCTGGCCGAGCCCGCTCGGGCAGCGCAACGGCCGGCGCACGTTCGGGCACAACGGCAGCAACTGCTGCATCGGCTGGGCCGACCCGGAACGCGGGATCGCCTACGCCTACCTGACCGACCTCATCTCGGACCGGCTGAGCGACGTCGCCCACCACTCGGCGGTCGCCGACGCGGTCATCGACGCCTGGTAGCCGCCCCGCCGTCGAGCAACACTTGCTCCGACTCCGGCGGGAACGGGTCGGTGCCCGCGGCCGGGCCACCGCGGGCGACGTCCCACGCCCGGGTGTCGGCGACGGTCTCGGCGACCGGGCGGGTGGTGAGGCCCGCGGCCCGGGCCCGGCTCGCGTCGACCAGGTTCGCCGCCGTGCAGGCCGGGTCGCCGATCCACAGCGGAACGCCCATCCAGGGGTCGACCCCGGCGGCGAGCAGCCGGCCGGACGGCACCCAGACAAGCTCGGCCGGCGTCGAGGTCCGGCACGCCTCCAGCAGGTCGGCCATCGGCAGCGGCGGGGTGACGACGTTGAAGAGGCCGCCGGCGGTCGCACCGACCAGCCACTGCGCCAGATCGCGGACGTCGATGAACTGCATCGGGTCGCCCGGGTCGCCAGGAGCCAGGACCCGGCCGGCGCGGGCCATCCGGCGCGGCCAGTGCGGAAAGCGTTCCGTCGGGTCGTACGGCCCGACGATCAGCCCGGGCCGGGCGATCAGCGCGCGGTCGCCGTGTGGCCGCGGTTGAACAGGGTCACCTCGTGGCCGGCGGACAGGGCGGCGTCGACGACGGCCCGCCCGACGAATCGGGTGCCGCCGAGGACGAGCAGATGCATCTTTGCGAACTCCAAGCGGTGAGCTTCTCAGTTCAGGGCAGGGTGCAGTGGCGCGTGTTTGCGCATGGCCTCACCCCGTGAACTCACCGATGGATGCTCTTGCCGGGGCAGCCTAGCCCGCCCAGGGTCGCAGCGCGATGTCGGTCGCCGCCCGCATCCGCTCGCGCAGCTCGGCGGGCCCGGCGGCGACCGCGGCCGGATCCTCGAGCAACACCTGCAGAGCGCCGGTGACCGCCCCGACGAACGCGCCGACCAGCGCCGCGGCGCTCACCGCGTCGAGTTGATCGGGGAAGGCGTCGCGCAGGTGCCCGGCGATCTCGCGCTCGGCGTCCGCCTGGATCTGCAGGCCCCGGCCGCGCACCGCGGGCACGGTCTGGGCCAGGCGCAGCCGCAGGCCGGCCATCGGGCCGACGATCTCGTCCCCGACGTTGCCCAGCGCGCGCAGCAGCACATCGACCGGGCTGTCGCCGGGTGCGCGGGCGGCGATCGCGTCGACGGCGGCCCGGACCCGCGCGTCGGCCTCGGGATAGACCAGCTCTTCCTTGCTCGCGAAGTAGCTGAAGAAGGTCCGGGTGCCGATGTCGGCGGCCGCGGCGATGTCGGCGACGGTCGTCCGCTCGTATCCCTGCTCGGCGAAGAGCTTGCCGGCCGCGTCGATCAGCGCCTGCCGCGTGCGTTCCTTCTTGCGGTCGCGCAGCGTGGTCATGCGCGCAAGCTTACGGCACCGGACGCCGAACTGCACTCATTGCAATTCTGCACTCGATGCGGTTATCGTGTGGGCATGGACGTACTCATCTCCGGTGCCGGCATCGCCGGCCCCACCCTGGCGTACTGGCTGTCCCGCAACGGGTTCCGGCCCACGGTCGTGGAGCGCGCGCAAGGCCTGCGCTCCAGCGGCAGCCCGATCGACGTGCGCGGCCCGGCGGTGGCCGTCGCCGACCGGATGGGCCTGATGCCCCGGCTGCGCTCCGCGGGGACCAACGCGCAGGCGCTGACCTTCCGCAACGGCCGCGACCGGGAGGTCGGCCGGATGAACATGGGCGCGCTGCGCCGGGCCGCCGGCAGCCGTGAGGTCGAGCTGCCCCGCGGCGACCTGGCCACGATCCTCTACGAGGCGGCCCGCGACGACGCCGAGTTCCTCTTCGACGACACGATCACGGCGCTGCACGAGGACGCCGGCGGCGTCGAGGTGACCTTCGACCGGGCCGCGCCGCGCCGGTTCGACCTGGTCGTGGGGGCCGACGGGCTGCATTCGATAACGCGCCGGCTGGCGTTCGGCTCGGAGGCGTCGTTCATCCGGCACATGGGTGTCTATGTCGCGACGGTGTCGCTCGCCGGCGCGGCGGCCACCGACACCGACATCCTGATGTACAACACGCCGGGCCGGGCGGTCGCGATCCACCCGTCGCGGGGCACGGCCCTCGCCGCGTTCATGTTCCGCA
>Ga0307508_10002877_pt1 | contig 17817 bp, 22 predicted proteins | sample 9_EM_MG_FD_203089 | JGI IMG/M metagenome (GOLD analysis project Ga0307508, IMG submission 203089) | Populus trichocarpa ectomycorrhiza microbial communities from riparian zone in the Pacific Northwest, United States - 9_EM | ecosystem: Host-associated > Plants > Roots > Unclassified | place... | reverse complement strand
GTACAGAAAGAACAGCAAAATATCCCTTCTCACTTCCCCGCTCTTGTGTAAACGTGTCCTCAACAAAACTGTAAAGCAGAAACGCCAACCTAAAGACTGTCTCGGCGCGAGAAGCTTTTCCAACAGATACAGGAGAAGACAACAAGTGAGAGGGTCCGCCGCCGCCGGCACTAGTGCGTGGGCGAATACCCAACCCGCACAACGATAGCCCTAACACCAACAGTGTGGTGGGAGACTGGGTGGGCCAAGGATTGCTTCAAGATCCAGGAACTATTTGCGAATGAGTTGTACAGCCAGGTAATGCTGGGCTTCCTCGCCACGACGGACGGGGGACGAGTGCCGGACCCGGCTGGGTAAGAGCTCGCTCCGGAAGCGAGAAGAGAGCGAGGAGGACGAGGGTAACTGGGGGCTGAGATTGAGGAACGATTGGAGTACATACTGTACTTCCCCACACCGTACTTCATGACCTAAGGAGAAGAGGAGTAAGGAGGCGATTTCTTTTGTCTCTTCCTTTGTGCTTCCTTTGTCATTTCCTTGGAACGTTCTACAAATCTTGGGACTGCCCAACGCAGAGCCGTAAGAGCGCATATTGCCTGATTTAGAAAGTCGCATGCAATTACTGAATGCATAAACGACACCAAAATAAGGTGCACCAGTCTCCATCGGTAGTTGTGGTGAGTCGGAAGCAGTTTCAGTCCCACCCTACACCTCTCCGCACATTAACAGGGCTCTCCACCAGGAGGAATGGCGATTGGTTGCTTTGGGCCGAAGCTACTGCCTGGAGCCTATGTAGCGCCGCGTCGACACCGTATCGCAGCCACCGGCACGAAACAAAACAAAAGCAAGCATGGAAAGCGTCGTGACCGCTGCCAGCACGTGGCGTAGGGAAGCGGCGAGGGCCGGAAGTTCAAGCCGACAGCCCGATCACCAGCCGGACAGCGGTGTGGGGTGCACATGTGGGTCGGCGCAGTCAGATCTCAGCCCTACGCGGGACACCGATCGGTGGACATATCACGGGACCTGCGACAGGGAAATCTAAAAGTGGCATAAAAGGAAAAATCAAAAGGGCAGGGAGTTCCCCCGCCCCGCCTTTTCGGGTGCAATGAAGCTCGCTGCTCGCCGTTTACTCCACCAAACCCCAGTTCTGCTCTGATTCGCTCGCCCAAGCCACCGTCAGCATGCTTCCCCAGCCGTATCACCCCGCCTGTGTTTCGTTATTGTCTGCTGAGATTCCACCCGCCCAGTTTCATCCGATCGAGCACTCATCGGAACCCACAAGAGGGATCGCATTGCCATGTCACCGGCTCCAGGCCCCGTTATAGCCACCAGGTAACCCACTTCGAACACACCCAGGGCCCCCTCCACACATTAGCGGTATTACCCGTTCTCAGCCAGCTGTTGTCGCTTCCGTTCAACCGTTGCAACTCTCTGTGGTAGCCACGGAATAGAGAAATCAAACTGGTGGCAGTCGGTGCAGCGAAGGCAACGTGACTGGAAGTGACCTTTGTGAAGCGTTGAGGGTGTTGCTGGATGTTGAGAGCGGAAGATGTTTGGATGCCAACAGCGCCGTGACCACCAGCGGCTGTATATCAGAAGTACGGTGGAACAATGGTGAGGAGGAGGTGAGAGCACTCCGATGAAGAATAGGCAGCGGACTGGATAGCGGTAGTGGTGGCCGCAATCGAGGACAGTATGACGTGCACAGCGTCCCGGGGGTGGCTGGGTGCTGTCAGAGGGAGGGCATTCCGCTGCATCTTCCCTAGCCCTGTGTATTCCCTAATGTTTCACCTCAGCTGCGTGCTTGTTGAGATACGTTGGGTTATCAGCCGTGGTGGTGTTTTTCATTCGGTTTCAGGTGTCCCCAGCCATACTCCAGGCGACAGGACGGTCCGGTCAGCTCGCTGCTGCTGTCTTTTGGCTGGCTGGCTGGCTGGCGGCTGACATCACGGACGGTCGTCCCGGTTTTGCTGGGTGGAAGCCAACTGGCATGAAGGAGGTGCAGCCGCAGCCGGCGGGGGGACGATCGCGAGTTGTGATACGATACACCGCGCTGACTGGCTGTTTGTGCATGTGTAGGGATTGCTTGTTTCCGCTGCTCACGGCGCATCGCATCTGGCACTCCACTCGTCAGCACCCCCCGCCCGCGAATGTGCGGCTGCATGCGGAAGAAGCAACCAGCGGTCTCACATGCATATGTCACTGTGCTGATGGTGCCGGTGCCAGATTCAGACTCGGGAGCACCTCTTCAAGGTGTGCCTTTAGTGGAAGGCCCAGCAGAAGATCCTGTGGGCGGAGGTGCGGAAGGAGACGGGGAGGTGGAACATCCGCTGGAAATCCGGGACCTCATCGTTGATGCGAGATGCAGCCAAGCAGTACTAGACTCCCTCACCGCCACATATGTGGGAAGGAGAGTGCCGACTGAGGAGGACGCAGGGAGCGAGGCGTCGGGGTGGGAGCTCCGGAGCGCCGAGAGCGGGAAGACGAGAGGGAGTCGGAAGCGGAGGAGCTGGGTGCCGAGGCGTGAGCCGGGGAGGAGCTATCGCTGTTCCTACCCACGCCCCCTTCATGGTATTGGCGGACGAGGAGTAGGACCCGGGCCACGCTTTTTATTTCCTTTGTCAACTCCCTTCTTTTCTTTTCTTCTCTTCTTACGGGACAGGCCTGGGCGGAGGGCAAAAAGGGAGCTTGCAACGTGCCGCCACCGCGCGGACAGCGGACAGGAAACGGACTGTACATAACTTCGCCATGATCTAGATAGGTCGCATAGTAGTAATGATTAAACGGGGAAAAAAACAGGCAAATGTCAGCCGAGCCGCACGCGCGCTCACTCGTTGCATCTCCGTCGCTGATTGGTCGACGGGTCGCCGGGGATGGAGCTGTATCCAATGCGGCCGTTCGGTAGTATTTTCCGTGCGGAGTTTTTCCCGCTTTTTTTTTCGCGGTGCTGCTTACTTGCTGGTCAAGACGAGACGGCTGCACGGCGGTCTGCACCTGCTGGTTGGATGCTTCTGTTCCTGTGTAATAGCACCGGCCTTGCTCAGTCATCTGTGCGATAGCGGCGAAAAAATCGCTTCGAGCGCGAGCTCAGCTGCGACCTGGGTGGGAACCGGCTGTCCTGTCACGGCTAGACTAGGTAGGACTTGAGCGCGTCCGTCACGGGTCTGTGTGACGGCGGGGGCGCAGAGTGTGAGCGAGCGAGGGTATTTAGCCACTGCCCTCCTCCGCCGCCACCTCCGAGATCGTATCGTACCACTACGTCGTGGTCTTCAAGAAGTCAACGCCGGCGCACGTGTGCTCCACGCACTGCGAGTGGGCACAGCAGCAGCACCGCGAGCCCGTGTACCTGTCGGACGAGGAGGCGGCCAAGTACGCCGGAGTCAAGCACACGTACCAGCTGCCCGGCGGCTTCGCGGGCTACGCCGGCAGCTTCGACGCCGATCTCATGCGCCAGCTCGAGGCCACCGATGAGGCACGGCGATCCCCGTGCGTGCGGCCGAGCGAGGGCTAACGAGCGCAGGTTCACTTCGTCGAGCCGGACTACAAGGTGTACGCGTCGCAGCTCGTGACCGAGCCCGCGGCGTCCTAGGGCCTGGCCCGCATCTCGAGCAAGCCTGCGCTTGTGGAGGGCGCCGCGCACCAGTACACGTACGACAGCTCCGCCGGCGAGGGCGTGCACGTCTAGGTCGTCGACACTGGCATCCTGGCCGAGCACGACGTCCGTCCCCGCCTCCCCGCCGCGCGCCGACGCCTGCTGACGAAGCGCAGGACTTCGAGGGCCGTGCCGTTTTCGGCCACAATGCCGTCCCCGGATCCTCGAACACCGGCAAGAACGGTGGGTGCCCTGGGACTCTCCGGACGGAGCCTCGGACTGACCGACGAAAGGACACGGAACCCACTGCGCCGGCACCGCTACTGCAAGAAGAGGAAGCAGAGGCAAAAGCAGAGGCAGAGAGGACCCGACCTGGGCTAACCATATTCACGGACGGTTCACGGCTCGATGATGGGGCTACCAAATACTCGTGTGGAAGCGGGGCCTAACTTGGGCGGGCGCCAAAGTGCATATGGGCAACAGCCAAGAGGCCTATGATGCAGAGTGCGCCGCTCTTGCCCATGCACTGGAGCTGGCAGCACAAAGAAGCACAACCCCAGAACGAGTCACCATCTTTTCGGATGCACAGGCAGCCATCAGGCGGATGGCATCGGACGAGCCTGGCCCGGGCAACAGTACGCCCTCCAGGCGCGGAAACACATCACCACGCTGCGCAGGGCCAGGAAGGGCATCGTCATCGAAATCCGATGGTGCCCAGCCCACAAGGGAGTCGCTGGCAATGAGAAGGCCGATGAGTGGGCAAAGATTGCAGCAGGGGAGCCGAACACCCGTGGGGTGGAATGGCTAAGCTCCTCAGGCCGAACGGAAATGCGGGCGGCACCTCTCCCACGATCCCTCGCTAGCCTCAAGCGGGAAATCTCGGAGAAGAAGTGGGCGGAGGCACGTCAGTGGGCCGGAGGTCGGACCTCGAAAATGAAGTACTGCATGCCGAAGAGCCAGAAACCCGATAGCGCGGTGGCCGACAGCACCAAGAGGCTCGCCTCGAGGTACTACCAACTGAAGACGGGACACGCCCGCACAGGACAATACTTGCACTGGGCTAAGGTCCGCCCCGAGGCCCAGTGCTGGTGGCGCAAGTGCCCCTCGCAAACGACAGACCACCTCTTCAAGGTGTGTCCGGAGTGGAAGACGCAGCAGAAGACCCTGTGGGCGGAGGTGCTGAAGGAGACCAAGAGGCGGAAGTGCGGGTGGACGGTCCGGGACCTAATGGCCGGTGAGAGATGTGGGCAGGCAGTGCTGGACTTTCTCTCCTCTACGGACGTGGGAAGGCTGGTGCCGCCGCTGAAAAAGGACGACGACGCCGCAAGCGAGGTGTCTGAGTGGGAGCTCCGGGAGCGGCGGGAGCGGCAAGAGGAATGGGAGGGAGAGGCGGAGGCGCCGGGTGCCGGGGACGAGATGAGCGAGGTGGAGGAACTTCCGCTGTTCCTTCTAACCCCTCCATTCATGGCATCGGCAGGCCAGGAGTAGGGGACGGATCGCGCGTGTCTTCTGTTCTCTCCTTTGTCAATTTCTTTGGGCGCGTCTACTTTCTCTGGGGACAGGCCGGGCGGAGGGCAAAGGGGAGCTTGCAACGAGCTGCCACCGCGCGGACTGCGGACAGGAAAACCGGACAAAATGTACGCCGCCATGATCTAAATAGGTCGAATGCGAGTATGATTAAACCAAAAAAAAACTGTGCCGGCACCGTCGGCGGAAAGAAGTAGGGCGGCGCTAAGAAGTGCCAGATCGTCGGCGTCAAGGTCCTCGGCGACAACAGCAGCGGGTCCAACTCCGGCGTCATCGTCGTACGGCTTACCTCCCTGTGGATAGCGAGGACGTGCTGACCGGCGGGTGCAGGGACTCAATTGGGCGGTCGAAGAAGCGCTGTCCAAGGGCGCGCTCACGACCTCCGGTGTGCGCCTCCGTCCTCGGGCCCCTGGGGTGTCAGCTGACGCACCGTAGTTGCTAGCATGTCGCTCGGCGGCACCTACTCCAGGGCGATGAACCAGGCCGTCGCCAGCATCGTCGGGGTGGGCATGACCGTCTGCGCTACCGCCGGCGACGAAGCGGTGGGTGTCCCATGCCCGCACTGCGCGCCAGCCAGCTGACTCTCTCCAGAGCAACGCAAAGGACTTCTCCCCCGCGTCCGAGCAGACCGCCATCACCGTCGGTAACACGACGATGAAGGACCGTCTGGCGCCGTCCAGCAACTACGGCAAGCGTGCGTGTTCCCGCTGCCGCTTCCCCCGCGTATCCCCACGCTGACAGACACCCGCAACCAGTGGTCGAGTTCGACATCCTAGCGCCGGGCACGGCGACCACGAGCGCGTGGATCGCCCGTACCGGCGGAAAGAGCACGAGCAGCAGTAACACGATCTTGTTGGCGTTAACTAGGGCTATCGTTGTGTGGGCTGGATATTTACCCACGCACTAGTGCCGTCGGTGGACCCTCTCACTTGTTGTCTTCTCTTGTATCTCTTGTAGCTGGCAGTTCTTTCCTTAGTACTCCTACAATATATACACTCGTCCCGTTTTCCCCCCTACAACAGATCTCGGGCATATCAATGGGTGCGTCCCCTCCCTGCCCTCCTCCCCTCTGATCACGGCTTGTAGCTGACTCGCGCAGCCACCCCTCACGTCGCCGGCCTTGCCGCGTACCTGATCAAGCTCGAGGGTCTCAACGGTACGCAGCAGGTCACGGCGCGCATCAAGCAGCTCGCGGAGGGACAACATCCAGGAGCTGCAGAGGGACGCCGCCAACGCGCTCGCGTACAACGGTGCGGCGGAACGTGGCGTGCGCGAGAAGGAGCAGCAGGCGGAGAAGACGGAGCGCCAGGGATGCTATCGATGGCACGGTGAACGGGATCAACAGCGGAATGTAACGGCGACGAACGAGACTGGCATTTCCTTTTCTTTATTTACAAGGAAAAAAGAAAATGACAAAGGGAAATACGAAGATATGACAAAATAAACCGTCCCCAGACTTCGTACGCGGGCCATGAAGGAGGGCGTTGGGAGGAACAGCGGCTGTTCCTCACCCTCGGCACCCAGTTCGTTGGCCGCCTACCTCCGCACCTCTCCACTTTCACTCCGCTCCAGGAGGTCCCACCCGACGCCTCACACCGTGCGTCCTCCGTAGCCAGGGCCGGGACCACCTCCCACACCTGTGGTGGGGAACCGCCGGGAAGCCCTTCGCACTGGCGAGGAGGTCCCGGATTTTCGAACAGGTCCTTCCCCCTCCCCGTATTCACCCGATCGTCTGCTGGGCCATACAGTTATAATAGTTTTCGAAGACGTGCCCCCGCGTTTGGGTTGTGTACGGGCACCACCGGCACTTGGCCTTGGGCTAGTTCCCGGTCCTCTTCCGGTAGCCAGTGATGCAGTGACCCATTTTCAGCAGGTAAGCTTTGCGGCGAGCCTCTTGAGCTACCTTCGACCTTGTCGTATGGCCTGTCCCGCAAAGATGTGATAAGCACCAAGGAAATAACGGAGAATGAGCCCGGGCGTGAAAGGCAAAGGAAAGAAAACAAAAGAAAGTGCAACGCTCTCCCTACTTCACTCCTGTAGACGCCATAAAGTTAGGCGTGGGGAAGAACAGTGGTTGTTCCCCCCCGCCGCCCTGCTCCATGACCCCCTGCTCCTCCTCCCACTCCCGCAGCTCCGCCTCAGACACCTCGCTCACTGCGCCTACCCCCTCCCCCCCCCAGCCGGCACCCTCCTTCCCACATCCATAGCGGAGAGAAAGTCCAGTACCGCCCGGCTGCACGGCCCGTCAGCCAGAAGGTCCCGGATCTTCCACCGGCTCTTCCACTTCTCAGTCTCGCTCCGCACCTCCGCCCACAGAATTTTCTACTGCGGTTCCCACTCCGGACATACCTTGAAGAGGTGCTCCCGAGTCTGAATTCGATACCGGCACCACCAGCATTGCGGGGTAAGCTGATCATTCGTCCAATTGAGGTACTGCCCGGACAGACGGTGCCCCGTCTTGATCTGGTAGAACCGCGAAGCGAGGTTCTTGGTGCTTCCAGCAACCGTGCCGTCCGGCCTCCCGCCCACTGCCGCGCCTCCACCCACTTCTTCTCAGAGGTCTCCCGTTTACGGTTCGCAAGAGACATTGGGAGTGGCATTTCACGTGCCTCTGCCCGGTCTGAATAGCAGTCATTCCACCCCGCGGGTGTCTGGCTCCTCCGCCGCGATCTTGCGCACTCGCCGTCCTTCTGATTGCCGGCGATTCCCTTGTGCGCTGGACACCACCTAATCTCGATGGTGATGCCCGGCCTGGCCCTTCGCAGCGTGGCGTTGTGCTTCCTCGCCTGTAGCGTGTACTGCTGGCCGGGGTCTCATACCCGCTACCGGCTGCCCCTGCGGGATGCCAGGATCCACTGGGCTCGCCTCGCCCATCTCGCCGTCGAGGACAAGCTTGACCTGACACTCCACCATCAACCTGCAGGTCCATGTAATGCGGTCCGACTCGATTCCAAGTACCTCCATGCGTCTTCCCAGGTGTGCCTTTCTCACGTTATTGAATGGCAACTTGACATCCATGAGTAATACACCTGCCACCTCTTTTCCCGCCATGCCCGTTGAGTTTGGTTCGTGAGGATTGCCACTGCGTCAACACAGGACCTTCTCTTTCGACATCCGAATCGTACATCTTGCAGGGCTGAGGCCTCTTTCCTTTCTCCTCTCGAGGTGGTCTGCAATCAGGTAGGCAGCGGTTCGCTCCACCAGTTTGCTGATGACATCCAGTAGTGATATCACCCTGTAGGCGTGAAATTTAGGATATTTCGGCTTCCCCGGCTTGGGAATCACAGCCCTCTTTGCCGTCTTCCATAACCCGGGGTGGTGGCCGAGCCGAATGCGGGCCCGAGCATGATGTGTGATCCGCTTCTCGTCTTGTCGCGAGCTACGGGTGGGAAGGAAGAAGGAGAAGGTCGCGTCATTCGTTTTAAGAGCGGGAGGGACTGGCTACTTATATACCCATTGCTAAGCCCTCTGCTGAAGCGGAGATTTCAGGCACAAAAAAAAACAAGAAAAGCCAGGCCTGGGCGGAGTGCAAAGGGAGCTTGCGACGTGCCGTCATCTCGCGATCTCCTTTTTGACTTGATTCTCTTGCGATGTCAAAAACCTCGCCGAAACGGAAAGCGATGCGCGAAACGCATTTCCGACTGTGATTCCGGTGTGATTTCGGCGGCCCGTAGGTGCACGGAAGATCAAGTCATCAAAATTGAATGCGAAACACCAAATACGTGGCAACGTGCTGCTCAACACCAACATCCCCCCAATCAATTAGTTGTCAAAATGTTGGACGTCCGGAGAAGACGGCGGAGTGACGCCGGAGATGACACGCCGTCCGGAGGTCAATCACTGGACGAACTAGCTCGGGAACCCTCCATATGTGACGCTGTATCTGTATCGAATTCATATTCTTCACCTCTATCTATCGATATTATTCTGACAGGTTATGCCCGGATTGACGCTCAATCCATTACCGTCCCCCACTGCTCATTGCTTGAAATTGCTCTCTCTACTGCACCCCATCCCTGCACTGTTTTTTTAAATAGTTAACTAACTTAAGCCTCAACGGTTGAGCCGCACTACACGACGTCCATCACCAACATTTGACCCCTGAGTTTGAAGTCATCAAGCGGTACAGCGCTAGCAACCATCTCTCACTGAAGAACAACACACCCGATAGTATCCTCGGCATAGAGGGCCCACCGGCCAACGCGACTTCCCAGGCTTGAGCCTCGCGCATTGAACGGTAGAACCATTCATTCGGTCGGCATTATTCGGTTGGCATCCGAGCTGAAGGGCCTTCAGATACGGCGATTCCACGAGCGATTCTACGAGCGAGCCTGCGAGCAATCCCACAAGCGATCCTACAAGCGATCCTGCGAGCGGTCCTACGTGAGATCCTACGAGAGATCCGACAAGCGAACTCACGAGCAATACCATGAGCGATCACACGAGCGATCTGAAGAACAAGCTGGCAACAAGCAGATCGAACGAGGGACTGAACCAATCGGAATACCAAACCCAACATCAAACCAGATGTCGAACTGATCTATGCCTTGAATTCCGCTATTCTATCTAGTTCAACGACTACAGTGGATTTGCTCGCTACCGGATAACCAATTGAACCATGACCAAATGTGGAATCCATTCTAAAAGCTGAGTATTGGTTCCAGACATGAAGGCATCCGCTGAAATACCCAGCCTCCGAACAGTCTCGCTGCTCAGACGTGGGTTATATCCACACCGGGTCGGGTGGAGATGACGCCGGAGATGACGCCGGAGATGACACCCGGGACGCTGTACGGAGGACAGTCACTCGACGAACTAGCTCGGGAACCCTCTGTATACAGAGAACCTTCCGTACGTGACGCTGTATCTATCAAATTCGCAACCTTCATATCTATCTATTGATATTATTCTGACATGAGTGTGTGGTGTAGTGGTGAAGGAGGCAAGGAACCCATCGGAAATCTTGCCTCCGGAAAAACCGGGTCGTCTGAAATCCACCGTCAAAGCGAGGCGTGGAGCTGCAGAGGTTGTCCATACGGAGCGCCGGACGCCAGCAGTTCGGGCAGTGTTCCCCCCACACCTACAAACGAACCGCTCCGATTCGTCGCTCAGTCTATGCACAACCGGTCAATCACCACGCGTACGGGGTCGCGGAATCGTGGTGTCCGTTTCCGATGGTGCCCTGCTCACAAGGCCTGAGAACAGAAAGGCAGACCAGTGGCCGAAGCTGGCGGTGGACGAGCCGGGCGCACACATCGTGGAGTTCCTTGGGTTTGGCGACCGGTATAGGAGAAGGCATCTCCCGCCCAGGTCCCTCGCCCACTTGCAGCGCCAGACTACCGAGACCAAGCGGGGGCAGTCAAAGGCGCAGGCCGACCCCAAAGCCTCCCACAACAAAATACTCGCACGGCCGCAAGCCGCGCCAGGGGCCGGGCTCCATCCCGACCAAGGCAGACGAGCTGCTCGCCTCGAGATGCTGCCAGCTCAGATGGGCCACTCCCCCACTGGTCAGTATCTCGTGTGGATCAAGAACCGGCCCTTGCCATATGCTGGTGGGGCCCATACCGAGCCCAATCCGGAGAACACTTCTTGAAGTGTTACCACCACTGGAAGACAACAGACGATTCTGTAGGTGGAGGTTTTACGATGGGGGAGAGTGGCTGGTTTCTCCTAGGCCAAGGAGACGGGAGAAGAGAAGAAAATGAACAAAGAAGAAAAGAAAGGGTCAGGCTGCTCTCCTCTCCGGCACGCACCGGAGCACGACGAGATGTTGCACTGACAAGAGAGACCCAGGAAAAGAAGGAGAACCGGAGAGAAGAGACAGAAAGAGTCGTTGCATTCTCTACCATGCAAACTACCGAGTAAAAAGAAAGGGAAAGAGACGCGAGCGCCGACGCTGCTGCGCCAGTGACTCCACCTTTCCGCATGAGAAAAAACGAGTGTCAGCGAGTGCCCTACAACAGAGGTGTGTGAGGGCCAAAGATTGCTTAAGATCCAGGAACTAGCTGCGGATAAGAGGCGCAGCCAGGCAATTCTGGGCTTCCTCGACACCACGGGCGCGGGAGACGAGTCCCGGACCCGGCTGGGCAAATACCCGGAGCTCACTCCAGGAGTGAGAAGAGAGCGAGAGGGATGGGGGTAATTAGGGGCTGAGTTTGAGGAACCATTGGAGTACATACTGTACTTCCCCACACCGTGCTTCATGACCTACGCAGAAGAGGAGTGAGGAGGCGATTTCTTGTCTCTTCCTTTGTATTTCCTTTGTCATCCCCCCGTACGTTCTACCAATCTTGGGACTGCGAGGACAGAGCCGCAGATTGCCCAATTTAGAAGGCCGCATGTAATTACTGAATACATAAACGATACCAAAAAAAGTGCACCAATTTCCATCCGCAGTCGTGGCGAGTCGGACGCAATTTCAGATCCACCACACATCCCCGCACGTTAACAGAGCTCCTTGGCGGGAGTGGCGACGGTCACTTCCCCGAAGCTGCTGCCTGGAGCCTAGCGCCGCGTCGATACCGCATCACAGAGACTGGCGCGAAACAAAACAAAAGAAAACATGGAAAGCGTCGTGACCGCTGACCGCACGTGTCGCAGGGAGGAAACGAGGGCCGGACAGCGGTGTGGGGGTGCACATGTGGGTCGGTGCAGGCAGATCTCAGCCCTACGCGGGACGCCGATCGGCGGACATAACTAGACTATCTACAATCACAGGACCTGCGACAGGGAATAAAATCTAAAAGTGGCATAAAAGGCAAAATCAAAAGGGCAGGGTAATTTTTTTTACTTTGCTTTTTCAGGTGCAACGAAGCTCGCTGCTTACAAACTCCAGTCTTGTTCACCCAAGCCATCGTCAGCACGCTTCTCCAGCCGTATCAACCCGCTCGTGTTTCATTACTGTCTGCTGAAATTCCACTCGTCCAGTGGCCCTTCGCCAGACCCTTCAAACTAGGCCGGATTGGGAGCACTCATCGGAATCCACAAGAGGGATCGCTCGAGCCATGTCACAGGCTGCGGGCTCTGTTATCGCCACCTGATTACCCACTTCGAACACACACAGGATCCCCTCCACACAATAGCAGTAGCGGTATAACTCGTTCTCAGCCAGCTCTTGTCCCATCCTTTTAACCGTTGAGAGCTCTGCTAGATATTGAAAGTGCGGAAGATTTTTGAATGCCAACAGCACCGCGACCAGCCGCGGCTGTATATCAGAATTGCGATGGAGCAGTGGTGGTGAGGAGGAGGAGGAGAGTTCCGATGAAGAATCGGCAGTGGACTGGATGGCGGCTAGTGGTGATGTCATTGCGACGGTGTAACACAGAGCCAGGGAAGTCAGATCCCTGCCCAAGTAACCATTCCGTCCTGTGGGGGACTAACTAGCCGCTAGTGAGAAGACGAAAAAGCAAACAGGTACAGCTGCACATCACCAGGAGCAGATTGCTACGGCGGCTATACAACTTCTTAACCGATGTTTTCTCCTAGGAGGTGATTCTCCATCAAAGGATAAAGTCGAATCATGTACCTGTACTGCAGATATCTACTGCCGGCGCCACAAATGGAAGCCGTTTTGCAGACACAATAGAGGTTGATCCCCAAGGGAATCGGTATGCTGCTGTAACACCTAGAGAAATACCGCGCCGGTCCGAATTTGGTATTTTTACAGCACTAACGGCCCGGAAAAAGAGAGCCTTGAACTGAGCAAAAGGTGAGAATCGTTGTCCCAGTACTATTACAGGGGAGGCGGCAGTGGTAGTCGTCATCTAGGACAGTAGGACGTACATGGAGTCCCGGGGGCGGTTGGGTGTTGTCAGAAGGAGGACATTCCGCTGCATCTTCCCTAGCCCTGCGTCTTCCCTAATGCTCCACGTAAGCTGTGTGCCTGTCAAGATCCGTTGGGTTCTCAGCCGTGGTGGTGTTTTTGATTCGTTTTCAGGTGTTCCCAGCCATACTCCAGGCGACAGGACGGTCCGGTCAGCTCGTTGCTGCTGTCTTCTGGATGTGTGCCTGGCTGGCGGCTGACTCCACGGGCTGTGGTCAGGATCTCACCAGGTTTGCTGGGTGGAAGTCAATTGGCGTGAAGGAGGTGCAGCCGCAGCCGGCGGGGCACGATCACGAGTCGTGATATGATGCACCGCGCTGACTGGCTGTTTGTGTCAAGCGTATGGATTGCTTGTTCCCGCATCGCATCTAGCATCCCTCTCGTCAGAGCCCCGCCCTCGAACATGCGGCTACATGCGGAAGAAGCAACGAACGGTCTCACATGCACATGTCAAACGCGCCGCACGCGCGCTCACTCGCTGCGTCTCCGCCGCTGATTGGTCGATAGGGTCGTCAGGGCTGAAGCTGTACCTAGCGCAGCCGATCGGCGACAGTTTCCGTGCGGAGTTTTTTTCAGCTTGTTTCCCCTTTCGCGGTGCTGCCTGCTTGCTTGCTGGCCGAGACTAGACGGCTGCGAGTTGGATGCCCTCAGTTCTTGTGTGACAGCAGGGACGCAGAGTTTGAGCGAGCGAGGGAGCGGAGCATATCTAGCCACTGCCCTCCACCGCTCTTTCCCCTCTCTCCTCTCTCCTCATCACCTCCATCTCCCCCCTCATCTTCACCCATCTCCATCCCCATCTTTTACTGCCACGCAGCATCCCACAGCAACACCAATGTCCGCCGCCGCCGCCTCCGAGATCGTACCGTACCACTACGTCGTGGTCTTTAAGAAGTCAACGCCGGCGGACGTGTGCTCCACACACTGCGAGTGGGCACAGCAGCAGCACCGCGAGCGCGTGTACCCGTCGGACGAGGAGGCGGCCAAGTACGCCGGAGTCAAGCACACGTACCAGCTGCCCGGCGGCTTCGCGGGCTACGCCGGCAGCTTCGACGCGGATCTCGTGCGCCAGCTCGAGGCCACCGATGAGGCGCGGCAATCCCCGTGCGTGCGGCCGAGCGAGGGCTAACGAGCGCAGGTTGACTTCGTCGAGCCGGACTACAAGGTGTATGCGTCGCAGCTCGTGACCGAGACCGCGGCATCCTGGGGCCTGGCCCGCATCTCGAGCAAGCCCGCGCTTGTGGAGGGCGCCGCACACCAGTACACGTACGACAGCTCCGCCGGCGAGGGCGTGCGTGTCTACATCGTCGACACCGGCATCCTGGCCGAGCACGACGTTCGTCCCCGCCTCCCCGCCGCGCGCAGACAGGACGCCTGCTGACGAAGCGCAGGACTTCGAGGGCCGTGCCGTCTTCGGCCACAATGCCGTCCCCGACTCCTCCAACACCGACAAGAACGGTGGGTGCCCTGGGTCTCCGGACGGAGCCGCGGACTGACCGACGACAGGACACGGAACCCACTGCGCCGGCACCGTCGGCGGAAAGAAGTACGGCGTTGCTAAGAGGTGCCAGATCGTCGGTGTCAAGGTCCTTGACGACAGCGGCAGCGGCTCCAACTCCGGCGTCATCGCCGTACGACATCCCTCCCTGCGGATAGCGAAAAAAAAAACCGTGCTGACCGATGGGCGCAGGGACTCAATTGGGCGGCCGAAGACGCTATGTCCAAGGGCGTACTCACCACCTCCGGTGGGTCCCTCCGTCCTCCCCCTGAACTGTCAGCTGACGCACCGCAGTCGCCAGCATGTCGCTCGGCGGCTCCTACTCCAAGGCGATGAACCAGGCCGTCGCCAGCATCGTCGGGATGGGCATGACCGTCTGCGTTGCCGCCGGCAACGAAACGGTGGGTATTCCCCACCCGCACTCCACACCAGCTGGCTGACTCGACCCAGGGTGACGCAAAGGACCATTCTCCCGCGTCCGAGCCGACCGCCATCACAGTCGGCAACACGACGATCAAGGACCGTCTGGCGCCATCCAGCAACTTCGGCAAGCGTGCGTGTGCCCACTGCCTTCCCCAACTGTATCTCCGCTGACACCCGCGCGCAGTGGTCGACATTCTGGCGCCAGGCACGGCGATCACGAGCGCGTGGATTGACCCCACCGGTGGCAAGAGCACGAGCAGCACCAACACGATCTCGGGCACGTCAATGGGTGCGCCCTCTCCCTGCCTTACTCCCCTCTGAAAGGTTAGCTGCTGACGCGGACAGCGACCCCGCATGTTGCCGGTCTGGCTGCGTACCTGATTAAGCTCGAGGGCCTCGACGGCTCGCAGCAGGTCATAGCACGCATCAAGCAGCTCGCGGGTAGGGGCAACATCCAGGAGCTGCGCCGCGGCACCGTCAACGCGCTCGCGTACAACGGTGCGGCGGAGCGTGGCGAGCGTGAGGAGGAGGAGCAGCAGGCGGAGAAGGCGGAGTGCTAGGGATGCAATCGATGGCATGGTGAAACGGGATCGACAGCGGAATTTAATGATAACGAACGAGGCTGGCATTTTCTTTTCTTTATTTGCAAGGAAAAGGGGGGATGACAAAGGGAATTATGAAGATATGGCAAAATAAACCGTCCCCAGAATTCTTACGCGGGCCATGAAGGTGGGCGTTGGGAGGGAAAGTGGCTGTTCCTCACCCTCGGCACCCAGGTCCTTGGCCTCCTACCTCCGCACCTCTTCACTTTCCCTCCGTTCCAAGAGGTCCCACCCGACGCCTCACACCGTGCGTCCTCCGTAGCCAGGGCCGGGACCATCTCCCACACCTGTGGTGGGGAACCGCCGGGAAGCCCTTCGCACTGGCGAGGAGGTCCCGGATTTTTGAACCGGTCCTTTCCCCTCCCCGTATTCTTCTGATCTTCTGCTGGGCCATCCAGTTATAATAGGTTTTAAAGACGTGCCCCCGCGTTTGGATTCTGTACGGGCACCACCAGCACTTGGCCTTGGGCTAGTTCCCAGTCCTCTTCAGGTACTAGCTAGTGATGCAGTGACCCATTTTCAGCTGGTAGGCCTTGCGGCGAGCCTCTTGGAGCTACCTGCAACCTTATCGTATGGTCGTTGCTTTTTCGGCAGCCCGAACTTCCTACCAGTAGCCGACCTGCAGCCTTGCGACGGGCTTCGGCCGACTACTTTTCCGAGCTCTCCCGCTAAAGGTGTGCCAGGGATCTGGGTACGGGCACCTACCGCGCTCCAAGCCGATCCTAGAACCGCCACCACTCCCCCCAGGCGTCTGGCTCTTCCGCCGCGGGTTTGGCCCACCCATCGGCCCTCTCGTTTCCCGGGACTCCTTTGCGTACAGGGCACCACCGGATCTAGGTGACGGTATCGGCCTGGCCCTTCTGTGATGCAGCGATGTGCTTGCTAGCCTGGACCGCATGCATCTGGCCGGGGCCAGTTTCCTTCTGGGGTCATACACTCGTTGGCGGCCTAGGATTACCTGAAGACCGTGACCCCGTCCGATTGCCTGTTGCCTTGTGCGGATCCCAGTGCTCTGGAGGGAATGATGCATTCCGTATCGTAGTCCTCTCGGTTGTACCCCATGTGGGTTTTGACGCCCACCCAAGATTGTCCGATCTTCCAAAACACTGAGTACGTACCCGGTGGCCCCACCGTTAAGGTGCGATCCGTCCATGAACATGGTCAGTCCAGGCCGGTACTTCTCCGCCTGTCTTGGCTCCAGCCTCCTCTTCCTGCAATATTTACACATCGAGCCCGGGTCTCGCTCCGTGAGCAAGTTGCGGGACGGTAGTTGCTGACCCTATGGCTGTGTGGTTGTAAGTAGCCACCATCACCGTCTGATTCCCCGCCGTCTGGGTTACACCTATGTACCCTATTGCGACGGTATCGGATAAGGGTCTTGGCAGCGGCGACGTCACGTAACGTCGAGTGGTATGTACTATACACACCAAATCCGATTTTGCGGTCGTCAGGAAGTGCAGCTTGTGGAGCGTAAACCCCTTGCTGCTGCGATAGAGACCCGGCACCACCAGACGCTGTGTGACGAGTCTGAATGCAACCACATTCGAGAAGTAGACCGCATCGTGCGGAACATGACTGACTGCACGATACGCGAGGAGAAACTTGCTCCATTCAGGAGCTGCCTCGGTGTCCAAATAATCACGCCATTGATGGACAAGCCGGTGACGGTGTTGAATTGGAGAGCACTGGAACTCAACCAGTCTTGGCATTCGAACAAAAACACCCGCTTCTGCACATCCTTCCCTTTCCTCTCTTCCCTCTTCTCTGTTCTGAACAGTATCCAGACACAGCCCTCGGTGGCACTTGTTTGGTACCACAATTATCGGCGGCTGGCGTTCTACCAACAATCAATTTTCTCAAGTTCGACAGGACCCTGCCACATCCAGCTTGGGTGCCACCTCCCATCCCTCTGCACAGCAGACAAAATCTCCACTGTGCTGTACTTTCTCACTGCCAATGGAAGAAGCAGCAAACCACTCCTCAGGGACAACGACAAAGCCTTCGGACGTCACCGCCTTCAGCAATAGACATATTCTCTCCTCGACGGACATAGGAAAGATCGTGCCAGCGGAGGAGGGGGACGACGCGGAGAGCGAGGCATTGGAGTGGGAGCTCTGGGAGAGAGCGGAGCAGGACAGTGTTCTCCATAGTCCAGTCCGTCCGTCCTGGGCCTCGGACGGGACTACGTAAAATACACGCCGTCCGTCCAATCTCTGGACTGGACGGAGCTCGTTGTTGAATGGTTATGGCCGTAGGTGTACGTAGATGGGATTCTTCACGTTGTGGTGGGGTTCGGACGGGGACAATCTCAGTTGCTATGTAGGTTGTAAGAGTACAGAACAGAAGAAGCCCGCCGAAC
>Ga0307508_10002876_pt1 | contig 17818 bp, 14 predicted proteins | sample 9_EM_MG_FD_203089 | JGI IMG/M metagenome (GOLD analysis project Ga0307508, IMG submission 203089) | Populus trichocarpa ectomycorrhiza microbial communities from riparian zone in the Pacific Northwest, United States - 9_EM | ecosystem: Host-associated > Plants > Roots > Unclassified | place... | reverse complement strand
AGTTCACCTACACGGTGCGCGCCCAGGGCCGGCTGGTGACCCCCGAGCAGTTCGCCGACGTGGTGGTGCGCCTGAACCCCGACGGCTCCGCGGTGCGCCTCAAGGACGTGTCGCGCATCGAGATGGGCGCTCTCACCTACAAGCAGATCGGGCGCTTCAACGGCAAGCCGTCGAGCATCATCGGCATTTATCAGACTCCCGGCTCGAACGCCCTCGCCGTCGCCGAGGGCATCAAGGCGGCCATGGAGCAGCTCAAGCAGCGCTTCCCCGAGGATCTCGACTATGCCGTCTCGGTGGACACCACCCGGCCGGTGACCGAAGGCATCAAGGAGATCCTCAAGACCCTGGTCGAGGCGATGTTCCTGGTCCTCCTCGTCGTCTTCCTGTTCCTGCAGAACTGGCGGGCGACGCTGATCCCGTTGGTCGCCGTGCCGGTGGCGCTCGTCGGCACGTTCGCGATGTTCCCCCTGCTCGGCTTTTCGATCAACTCGCTCTCCCTCTTCGGCCTGGTGCTCGCGATCGGCCTCGTGGTCGACGACGCGATCGTGGTCGTCGAGGCGGTGGAGCACCACATCGAGCAGGGAATGACGCCGCGCGCCGCGACGCTCCAGGCGATGAAGGAGGTGTCGGGGCCGGTGGTCGCGATCGCCCTCATCCTGTCGTCGGTGTTTCTGCCGGTGGCTTTTCTCGGCGGCATTCAGGGGCGCCTCAACAAGCAGTTCGCGGTGACGATCGCGATTTCGGTGCTCATCTCGGCGTTCAACGCCCTGTCTCTCTCGCCGGCCCTCTCGGCTCTCCTGTTGAAGCCCCGCAAGGCGTCGCGCGGCCTGCTCGCCCGCTTCTTCGGCACCTTCAACCGCGGTTTCGACAAGGCGACGCGCGGCTACATCAGCACGTCCGGGTTCCTGATCCGCAAGGCGGTGATCGCCTTCGTCATCCTGGCGGGCTTCGCCCTGCTCGCGGGCGGTCTCGGCCGGAAGCTCCCCGGCAGCTTCCTGCCCGACGAAGACCAGGGGTACTTCTTTCTCAACGTGCAGCTCCCCGACGCTTCGTCCCTCCAGCGCACCGACGCCGTCTGCCGCAAGGTCGAAGCGATCCTGGCCAGGACCAAGGGGATCCGCTACTACAACACGGTGGCCGGCTTCAGCCTGCTCTCTTTGGTCTCGGCGCCCTACAACGGCTTCTATTTCGTCTCTCTCGACCCGTGGGACGACCGGGAGGGCGCCGGCCTCTCGGCGAAGGAGCTGACCACAAAGCTCAACGATACGTTTCGTGCCCAGATTCCGGAGGCGACCGTGCTCGCCTTCCAGCCGCCCGCGATTCCCGGCCTCGGCACGTCGGGTGGCTTCTCGCTCTGGGTGCAGGACCGGAGCGGCGGATCGATCCAATATCTGAACGAGAACCTCCAGCGCTTCCTCGAAGCGGCGCGCAAACGGCCCGAGCTGCAGAACGTCACCAGCACCTTCCGCGCCTCGGTGCCGCAGGTGTTTGTCGACGTCGACCGCGACAAGGCGCTCAAGCAGGGGATTCCGATCAGCGACATCTATCAGTCGCTGCAAGCGTTCCTCGGCGGCACGTTTGTGAACCAGTTCAACCGTTTCGGCCGGCAGTGGCGCGTCTATCTGCAAGGCGAGGGGGAAGAGCGGTTGCGGCCGGAGGACATCGGCCAGTTCTACGTTCGCAACAACGATGGCACCATGGTGCCGTTGTCGGCGATCACCACGATCCGCAAAACCAACGGCGCGGAATACACCCAACGCTTCAACCTGTTCCGTGCCGTTCAGATTCAAGGCGCGGCGGCGCCCGGCTACAGCTCGGGCCAGGCGCTGGCGGCGTTGGAGGAGGTGGCGGCACAAACCCTGCCGCGCGAGATGAGCTACGACTGGGCCGACCTCTCCTATCAGGAAAAGAAGGCGGCCGGCACCACGGGCCGGGTCTTCGCCCTGTCGATCATCTTCGTGTTCCTCATCCTCGCCGCGCTCTATGAGAGCTGGACGCTGCCGTTCAGCGTGCTTCTCTCGGTGCCGGTGGCCATCTTCGGCGCCTTCCTGGGCTTGCTGCTGCGCAATTTCAACTTCGACGTTTTCGGGCAGATCGGTCTCGTCGTCCTCATCGGCCTGGCGGCCAAGAACGCGATTCTGATCGTCGAGTTCGCCAAGGCCGAATTCGAAAAGGGGAGGAAGCTCTCCGACGCGGCGCTCGAAGGTGCGAAGCTCCGCCTGCGGCCGATCCTCATGACTTCGTTCGCCTTTATTCTGGGCTGCGTGCCGCTGTGGATCGCCCGCGGCGCGGGCGCCGCGTCGCGCCAGATCCTCGGCACCGTGGTGGTGTCGGGCATGCTGGCGGCCACCTGCCTCGCGGTGTTCCTCATCCCGGTCCTGTTCGTGGTGGTGGAGAAGATCGGCGGCGCGGAGAAGAAGCGCGCCAAGCGCGACGACCTGGAACCCGAGCCGGCGCCTGAGGCCGCCGAGGAGGCGCATCGATGAACCGCTCGATCAAGCTTCTCTCCACGGCCGCGGCTCTGACGCTCGGCCTCGCCGGCTGCCGGACGGTCGGTCCCAACTATCAGCGGCCGGCCGTCACCGTCCCGGCGGAGACTCGCGGCCAGGTCGGCCCGGCCCAGGCGGCGTCCTTCGCCGATCAAGCCTGGTGGGACGTCTTCCACGATGACGCTCTGAAGAGCCTGATCGCGGAGGCGCTCAAGAACGGCTATGACGTCCGGCTCGCCGCCTGGCGGGTCGAAGAGGCGCGGGCCAACGCGGGGATCATCGAGTCGCAGCGCTATCCTTCTCTCCAGGGGCAGGTGCTGGCGGGTCGGACGCAGAGCTCGGAATTTTCCCCGTCCGGCCGCTCGGCGGGCAACGGCATTCAGGTCAACCTCGGCGTCTCCTGGGAAATGGACCTCTGGGGGCGCATCCGCCGCTTGAACGAGCAGGCCCTGGCGCGCTACCTGGTCTCCGAGGAAGCGCGCCGCGGCGTCTACCTCTCGCTCACTTCCGAGGTCGCGACAAATTACTTTCAACTGCGCTCGCTCGACCTCCAATTGGAGATCGCGAAGCGGTCCTCCGGCACGTTCCAGGAGACGTTCGACCTGTTCAACCAGCGGTTGCAGGGAGGTGCCGCCTCGGCCCTGGAGACCTCCAGCGCCGAGGCCCTGCTGGCGTCGACCGCGGCCAACATTCCCGACCTCGAACGGCAGATCGCCGCGCAGGAGAACCAGCTCGCGCTCCTCCTGGGCCGCAATCCCGGTTCGATTCCGCGCGGCGCGGCGCTGAACGATCAGTTCCTGCCGCCGGACATCCCGCCGGGTCTCCCCTCCGATCTTCTCGCCCGGCGGCCGGATCTGCGCGAGGCCGAACAGAATCTGATCGCGGCCAATGCCGGCGTGGGGATCGCGCAGGCCGACTTCTTCCCGCGCATCAGCCTGACCGGCGCCCTCGGCGGCATCGCGCCGCAGGTGTCCGAGCTGGTCGGCAACGGCAAGACCTGGTCGATCGGCGCCGGTCTCCTCACTCCTGTCTTCCAGGGGCACCTCCTGCGGAGCCAGTACCGCGTGGCGGTCGCGCAATGGGAAGAAGCCAAGGTCCAATACGAGCAGAGCGTCACCAGCGCCTTCAACGAGGTCTCGACCGCCCTGATCGCCTATCAGAAGCTCGCCGACGTGGAGAAGGAGCGCACCCGCGCGGTCGCCGCCTACCGCGAGGCGGTCCGCCTCTCGAACCAGCGTTACGGCGCCGGCCTCTCCTCCTACCTCGAAGTCACCCAGGCCGAGCAACTGCTCTATCCGGCCGAGAACCTGCTGGCGCAGGCCCGCTACAACCGCCTGGCCACCCTCGTCACCCTCTACCGTGCCCTCGGCGGCGGTTGGAAGCTGACGGATACGGAGTGGATGGGGGTGGCGGAGAAGCCGCCGGCTTGAAGCCGCGGGGCGGATCGGCTAGCCTGAGCTTTGGGAGAGCGGTGTGCCGAAGGAAGGGAGTCAGTCGAAATGAGCTTGGTCTTGGAGATCCCGGATTCGATCGAGGAAGCTTTGCACTTCCCGCGTGAGCAGCAGCGTGACGAGCTGCTGAAGGAGCTGGCTGTGGCGCTCTACGCGCGCGACGCGCTGTCCTTCAGTAAGGCGTGTGAGCTCTCGAAGCTCAACCGCGTTGAGTTCGGGCGGCTTCTTGTCCGGCGCGAGGTACCGCGGCACTACGGCGAGGAGGAGCTCGAGCGAGACCGGAAGTATGCGCACGGTGAGTAATACTTCACCACTGTTCAACCTGGCGGCGATTGGGCAACTCCATATTCTGCGGCGGTTTTTCGACGAAGTGCTCATTCCTGACGCTGTTCTGCACGAGCTGGAACCTGTCCGGGAGTATCCCGGAGTGCAGGCGATTCACCAGGCGATTGATCAGCGGTTCATCGTGGTCATGCCGGTCCGTGACCGGGGCAGAGTGCAGACCCTGGAGCAGGATCTGGGCATCGGAGAGGCAGAGGCGATCACTCTCGCCCTGGAGAGCGGGCTCGGTCGCATCTTGATCGACGAACGAGATGGCAGCAGGACTGCAAAAAGTCTCGGGCTCGATCCCATAGGAGTCCTGGGTGTTCTCCTCCGCGCGAAAGCTGAGGGCCATCTGGCTTCCGTCCACGAGCTCATGATCGTCCTGCGAGACGAAGTGGGATTCTACATTCACCACAACCTCTTTCTCGAGATCCTGCATTCTGCTGGGGAAGACGCTTGACAGCGAGCCTCCCCCAGCCCATCATCCCTTCATATATGAATGAGACAGCAGCTTCGGTACAGGTTCTGAGCCAGTCGTCGCCGGCTCCGGACCGGATCATGTCGCTCTTCCTGCGCGCGGCGCATGCCATCGAGCGGCGCCTCGACGAGGCTCTGGACGCGGTCGGGCTCTCGGTTCCCAAGTACAGCGCCCTGACCAAGCTGGTGCAGGCGGGCGAGCCGTTGGCGTTGAGCGAGCTCGCGGCGCGGTTGACCTGTGTGCGCTCGAACATCACGCAGCTCGTGGATCGACTGGAAGCCGATGGTCTGGTCCGCCGGGTGGAAGATCCGCGGGACCGCCGCAGTGTACGGGCCGCCCTCACACCACTGGGAGAGGAGCGACAGGCCGCCGGAGCCGAGCTGATGGAAGGTTTACACGAAGAGGTCGCCGCGAAGCTGTCCGGAATCGACCGCGAAGCGCTCCTGCGCGCCCTGAGCCTCCTGCAATGACTCCAGGCGCGGGCGTTTTTTTGGCCGCAATCGTACAGGTATGAATTATGCAGTGACGAAGGTCACATGAACGCCGAGTCGCCTCTCCTGCTCTCCGTCCTGGACATTTCGCCGGTCTCCTCCGGCTCCACCAGCGCGGCTGCTCTCCGCAACACACTGGACCTCGCTCAGCTCGCCGATGATCTGGGCTACGTGCGCTACTGGCTGGCGGAGCACCACAACAGCGCGCTGATCGCGAGCTCGGTGCCCGAGGTGATGATCGGACACGTGGCCAGTGCGACGCGGCGCATCCGGGTCGGCTCCGGCGGAATCATGCTGCCCAATCACGCGCCGCTCAAGGTGGCCGAGACGTTTCGCGTGCTGGAGGCGCTCCATCCCGGCCGCATCGATCTCGGAATCGGCCGCGCTCCCGGCACCGACTCGTTGACCGCGTTTGCCCTGCGCCGGTCGCGCCAGGCTCTCGAAGCCGACGATTTCCCCGAGCAGCTCGGCGAGCTGCTGGCCTTTCTGGGCGACAGCTTTCCGCCGGACCATCCGTTCCGCGCCATTTCGGCGATGCCGGCCGGTATTGCAACGCCGCCTCTCTGGCTGCTCGGCTCCAGCGACTACAGCGCGCAGGTGGCCGCGGTGCTGGGCCTCGGATTTGCCTTCGCTCACCACATCCGTCCGGAGCCTGCGGTCGAGGCGCTCCGCGTCTACCAGGAGAATTTCCGCCCGTCCGCTCACAACGCTGCGCCGCGGCCGCTGCTCGCCGTCTCCGTCGTCTGCGCCGAGACCGACGAGCGCGCCGAGGAGCTCGCGGGGCCGGCCCGGCTCGCCTTCCTGCGTTTCTCCCAGGGCCAGCTCGCGCCACTGCCCAGTGTCGCCGAAGCCAAGGCGTACCCCTACACTTCCGTCGAGCGGGAGTGGATTCACGCGCATCGTGCACGCTCATTCGTCGGCTCGCCGGACACGGTGCGCGAGCAGATCACCCGCCTCGCCGAGCGGGCCGGCGTCAACGAGGTGATGGTCACCACCATGACCCATTCGCACGCGGACCGCCGCCGTTCCTATATCCTGCTCTCCGAGGCCTTCGCCCAGGGGCCGACCGCAGCGATCGCCGCGGTCACGGCGGCGGGACACTGACCGCGCAGAACGACATCAACCAGGGAGGACCTCAGCATGGAAACTCGCCGGATCGGTTCGTTGGAAGTCACGATCGTCGGGCTCGGATGCAACAATTTCGGTTGGCGTCTCGACTACGACGGCACCCTGGCCGTCGTCGACGCCGCCCTCGACGCCGGCATCTGCTTCTTCGACACGGCCGACATCTATGGCGGCACGAAGAGCGAGGAGTTTCTCGGCCGCGCCCTCGACGGCCGCCGCGACAAGGTGGTGCTCGCCACCAAGTTCGGCATGGCGGTCGATGCCGAACGCAAGGGCGCGAAACCCGACTATGCGCGGCGCGCTCTCGAAGACAGCCTGCGCCGGCTGCGCACCGACCACATCGACCTCTACCAGCTCCATCAGCCCGATCCGGAGACCCCCATCGCCGACACCCTGGCCACCCTCGACGAGTTTGTGCGGAGCGGCAAGGTGCGGGAGATCGGCTGCTCGAACTTCTCGGCGCAGCAACTGCGCGAGGCCCGGGCCGCCGCAGGCCAGGGCGCGAAGTTCGTCAGCGTGCAGAATGAGTACAGCCTCCTGCACCGCGAGCCGGAAAACGAAGTGCTCGCCGAGTGCGAGCGCGAAGGGCTCGCCTTCCTGCCGTTCTTCCCCCTCGCCAGCGGCGTCCTCACCGGCAAATACCGGCGCGGCGAGCCGCTGCCCGAGAACACCCGCCTGGCGGAGCGGGAGTCGATGGCACAGCGCTTCTTCAGCGACCACAACGCCGCCACCGTCGAAGCCCTCGCCGCCTTTGCCGTCGAGCACGGCCACACGCTCCTCGATCTCGCGTTCTCCTGGCTGGCCAGCCGGCCCGTCATCGCGTCGGTCATCGCCGGCGCCACCTCTCCCAAGCAGGTGTGGACCAACTCCAACGCCGCCCGTTGGCGCCTCGGGCCGGACGATTTCGCCGAAATCGACCGGATCATCGAAGGCGTCCCGGTCGGACGCTGACTCATCTGTCACCAAAAACCTGAGGAGGAAAGATCCATGCAATCGAGTGCTCAAGCCGCACCCGTCTCCAAGAAGATTTTGTGGACCAGCTATGTCCTCAGCGCCCTGCCGGTCCTGGTGCTGCTGTTCAGCGGCAGCATGAAATTCACCCACTCTCCTGACCTCGCAAAGGGGTTCGAACATCTCGGATGGCCCCTGAGTTTGGCGGTTCCTCTCGGAATCCTGGAGCTCACCTGCGCGATCCTCTACGTCATTCCGCGCACCTCCGTCCTCGGCGCCATCCTGGTGGCGGCGTACATGGGCGGCGCGGTCGCGACCCATGTGCGTATCGGCGAGCCGCCCTACCTGCAGATCCTGATCGGCGTGCTCGTCTGGGGCGGCCTCTACTTGCGCGACAGCCGGCTGCGCCCGCTCCTCCCCCTGCGCAGCTAGTAGCGAGCGGAAAAAATTTCCCCGGCTTTGTCGATTTCGCGGCGCCTCGTTCGTCGTCCTGATAGAGCGAGGGCTCAAGCCCGGCTCCGAACCTGAAACCACAAGGAGACAACAGCGATGCGATTCATGGTCATGGTCAAAGCCACCAAAGAGTCCGAAGCGGGCGTGATGCCGGAAGAGAAGCTGCTGGCCGACATGGGCAAGTTCAACGAAGAGCTGGTGAAAGCCGGCATCATGCTCGCGGGCGAAGGCCTCCAGCCGAGCTCGAAAGGCGCGCGCGTCCGGTTTTCCGGCGACAAGCGGACGGTGATCGACGGTCCCTTCGCCGAGACCAAGGAGCTGGTCGCCGGCTTCTGGCTCTGGCAGGTGAAGTCGAAGGAAGAGGCGATCGAGTGGGTCAAGCGCTGCCCGAACCCCTTTCCGGGCGGTGACTCCGAGATCGAGATCCGCCAGATTTTCGAGGCGGAAGATTTCGGCGCCGAGCTCACGCCGGAGCTGCGAGAGCAGGAGGAGCGCCTGCGCGCGGAGATGGCCTCCAAGCAGTAAGACTTCGCTGAAGCGCCCGGACAGGCCTGTCCGGGCGCGCGATCTTGCTCAGTAAAGATGGTTGGAGATGAGCCCGTAGTCGTTGCCGGCGCTGTCGAACGTGAAGTAGATGTTGTCCGTCGATTTTTGGATGAAGGACATGAGGCTTTCATAGTCACTCAAGGGGCGGTGCATGAAAGTCTGGCCGTCCTTGACGAAGTCATTGGGGATGGTGGCTCCCTGAGAATAGAAGTAGACACTCCCCAAGGCGGTTCCCGAGGTGTCGAACAGATCGACGCGGCGAGCCTCGGTGGAGGGGCCCAGTGTTGAGTTCGTTCCCCAGAAGAAAATGTACACTTTGTTTCGATCGATCGGTTTCATGGCTCTCCCTCTGGGCGCCGGTTGCGCCCTGAAAAAACGTTGCGAAACCGGCCTGAGCATGATCGATGCCAGGGGGTCAGCCCGTCTCAGGGAGGGAGAGAAAAGCCTTTCGAAGCCCGGCGGGAGCGCCGGAATCCCACACGATCGGCGAGAGTTTCTATCCGATCGGTTAGACTCGCAGGCCGAGGTTCGTGAGCAACCGGTGCAGGTAGTTCGGATGGATGCCCAGGAGAGCACCCGCTTTGGTGACGTTGCCGCGGGCCTCTTCGATCGCGCCGAGGACCAACCGTTTCTTCGTCTCGTTGAGCGTCTCGTGGTAGAGAGCGGCGGACGATCCGGGCGCGGGGCCGGTTTCGATCACCGCTTCGGGGAGGTCCTCGGGACGGATCAGATCGTCCTCCCCCAGCACGATCGCCCGCTCGATGGCGTTGGCCAGCTCGCGGACGTTCCCCGGCCAGTCGTAGCGCACGAGACAGGCACGGGCCTCGGGGGTGAAACCCGCGACCGGACGCCCCAGGCGCCGGCTGGTGCGGGCGGCGAAGTGGCTGGCGAGGAGCGGGATGTCCTCGCGCCGCTCACGCAACGGAGGCAGGTTCAAGGTGATCACGTTCAGACGGTAGTAGAGGTCCTCGCGGAAGCCCCCGGCACGGATCGCCTGGGCGAGGTCCCGGTTGGTCGCGGCGATCACCCGGACGTCGACCCGGAGCGGCTGTGTGCTGCCCAGGCGCTCGAATTCGCGCTCCTGGAGAAAGCGGAGGAGCTTCGCCTGCAACGGCAGCGGGATCTCCCCGACCTCGTCGAGAAACAGGGTCCCGCTGTCCGCCACCTCGACTTTGCCCGGCTTGCGGGCCACGGCTCCGGTGAAGGCTCCCTTCTCGTGGCCGAAGAGGTCGCTTTCGAGCAGGGTCTCGGAGAGCGTGGCGCAGTTGACGGCGACGAAGGGGCGCTCCGCCCGCGGGCTCGCCCGGTGGATGGCGTGCGCCGCCAACTCCTTGCCGGTGCCGCTCTCGCCGAGGAGGAGCACCGTCGAATCCGTGGCGGCCACCCGCCGGAGGAGGCGGTAGATCTCGCGCATGCGCGGGCTCTCGCCCACCATGTCGTGGGGGAAGCCGGCCGCGAGCCGCCGGTTCTCCTCGGCGAGCCATTCGATCTGCCGGACGCTGGCGAGCGCCCCCGCCGCGATGTCGGCGACGGCGGTGACGAGCTCCAGATGCCCTTCATCGAAGCGGGCTCCGGGATCCCGGGTGTCGAGATAGAGCAGGCCGAGCGGCCGGTCGAGATGGCTGAGCGGGACGGCGATCAGAGACTGGATGAAATCCCGCCGCAGGCTGTCGGCCGCGGCGAGCCCGGGTTCCGTGAGCACGTCCACGGCGAGCATCGAGACCCTCTCTCCGAGCACGCGCCCGGCGAGGGTCTGCGAGACCGGAAAGACCTCGGTCGAACCCTGCCGGTCGAGCGCGAAAGCTTCCGCGAACTCGGCCGCGTGGCGACCGGCGAGCAGCAGGATCGCGCGCTCCGCGGGAACGGCCGCCAGCACCAACTCAAGCAGCCGGTGGGCGAGGACCGCGGTCGAGCGCAGCGACTGCAGGGCGGTGGCGACCTGCAGGAGAACGTGGAGGTCGCGCCCGGTGCGGCCGCCGCGGTCGGAGGCGAGCGCGGCGAGGACCTCCTGCGGTCGCGCATAGAGGGCATCCTGCGGAGAGAGCTGGATCACCGTCTCCGCGGTCTGCATCCCTGACTCCAGGCAGACCGCCGGCTCGCTTGCACCGGATTCGTCGTCCCGCAGCCGGAACAGGAAGAGCGAGCCGCCGAGAGTCACCAGGTCGCCTTCCTCCAGACCGCGCTCCTGGACCGGCAGACCGTTGACGAAGGTCCCCCGGCGGCTTCCCAGGTCGCGCAACAGGATGCGCCCGGCCGCCGGATCGAGCACACAGTGGTGCCGCGAGACCGCGAGGTCCGGGAGCTGGAGCCGGTTCGAGGAGTGGCGGCCGATCGACAGCGCCTCCCCGGCCGCTTCAAACGTCTGGCCCGCGAGCGGGCCGCTCAGACAGACAAGCCTCGGGTTCACGGGCGAGAGCTCCTATCGGTTCGGCGTGACAGTCTAACCAATCGGTTGGAGGTCTGCCCGCCCGTTCTCCTCGCCGCGAGACACCGGACAACCGGGCATGCATCGTGCTCTTTCCCGGCACCCGAAGCAACCCACAGGAGGTGAGCCATGGCCGAGTATCCTGTCAACGTGATTCAAGAGGGCACCCATTTGAGGCTGGAGCCTCCCGCTCCTGTGGAGGTGGGAGACGGCGATCAGGTCCGGTGGATCTTTCCCGACGACCTGCCGAGGACCCAGCTCGGGTTCGTCTTCTTTCCGACCCGCTTCGGGCCGTTCCACTCGCTTCGCTCCTTCAGCAATTATGAGATCCTGTCGAATGGCAACATTGGCTCGGCCTCCCCTGGCACCGGTCAATATGACTACGCGGCCATCATCCTCGAACCAGGAAGGCCGGACCCGATCGCGACCGGACAGGGAGCGATCATCAATCGGGCCACGGGAGTGAATACGGCCCCCGAGTGTTATGTGACCTATCATCCGGACCGCCCGCCGGAGGAGGCTCTCGAGGTCACTCCCGATCGGTTGGGCCTCTATGAGGGCGACACGGCAACCTGGTATCTCCTCAACCTGCCGGGAGGCGCTTTCGCGAACTTCCAATTCTTGACCGATCCCCCGCCCCCGGCCCCGCTGGACGCGGCGACCGGTCCCTTCGTCGCTTTCTATGCCTGTGGCGGCAGCGGTCCCGTGACGGTCCGGGCGAACGGCACCGGCTTCCTGGCGGGCATCAAGAACGAGGACCGGCTCAAGCAATATATTTATCACCTCGAGGTCCGGGACGCGGAGGGCCGACTTCTCGCCAGCCACGAGCCTCTCATCGACACTCTCGGAGCTCCGCCCACGTGAGGAGCCATCAGCGAGGAGCCGTCAGCGAGAAGCCGCCTTGCGCAGGATGGCCCGGAGCTCCGGGTCATCCCGCAAGGGCCCGAAAGCGGGGAGGGTGAACCAGCGTGGTTGCACCCCTTTCTCCAGGGCGCTCTGGGCATTGACCAGGGCGGAGGCCCGGTCGCCGACGAGGGCGTAGACCAGCGAAGCGGCATAGACGATCTGGGGGTCGGCGAAGCTCTCCCGCAAGGTGGCCTGCGTCACGGTGACCGCCTCGCGGGTCTTTTCCAGGTGAGCCATGCACTGCGCCTTGGCCATTTGATCCGCTGGAGTCAGTCCTGCCGCGGCCTCGTTCGCCGCGAGATGCTGGAGCACCTGCCGGTAGAGGGCCCGGGCTTCGACGTCATGGCCGAGCGCCAGCTCGGCGTCGGCCAGATTCAACAGGACGGTGATGTGGCCGGGGGCGAGGGCCAGCGCTTTCCGGTAGGCCGCCACGGCCTCCGCATGGCGGCCGAGCAGAGAGCGGGCGAGCCCGAGATTCGTATAGTAGGCGCGCTGAGGCTGGAGCTGGATCATCTCCAGGAAAAGCTTTTCGGCGCGGGCGGGATCGCCCACCAGCAGCTCCAGGTTGCCCAGCTTGTCGAGACCCCAGATGTTGCCTGGGCTGCGCGCGAAGAGATCTTCCAGATGCCGCCGCGCGTCCGCGATACGGCCGGCCCTGATCTCCAGGTCGGCCAGCCGCAGGAGATTGGACCATGACGGATCACGCCGCGCGGCGGATTCCTGGCTGGAGATGGCCCGGGGGAGATCTCCCTGGCCCTCGGCGAGCCGGCCGGTCAGGACGAGGAGCTCAGAATCTCCGGAGAGGAGCGGCGCGAGCTCGGTGAGCCGCCGCGCCGCTTCCTCCGGCTGGTGGGCCTCCAGATCGATCCGGACCTCGGCGACGAGAGGCCGGGGATCGTTCGGAGTGAGGGCGCGAGCGGCGCGAGCGGCTTCCCTGCCGCGCCGAAGGTAGGCCGGATCGCCCGTCGAGCGAAAGAGGCTCTGGGCCATCCGCGTGACCAGGAGATGGCCCTCCAGGAACCGGGGCGACCCCTGGACGACGGCTTCGATCCTCGCGAGCTCGGACTGCGAGGGTGCGGCCCCCGCCGCGATCCGCCGCTTGATCCGCAGGAGCTCGGCATAATCCTCGTCGCGGACCTCGAGCGCCGGCGTGCCGGGGCGGAGACGCCGGTCCGGGTAGGCCCGCCGCAGGTGCGCGGCGACCGCGTCGGCGAGCAGGCGGAGCTCGCGCGGCTCGGCCGGAACGTCGAAGCTCTCGGTCCAGAGGACATGCCCATCGCTGCCCTGGAGGCGGCGCAGCGTCACCCTCGCCCCCGACGCGCCCTGCCCCTCGACCGTGGCGGCGAGCACCTCGCCGGCCGCCGCCGCGCGCGCCGCCGCCACGGGCGAGGCCGCGTTTCCTGCCTGGTCCGGATCGAGCGGCGCCGTTCCTTCGAGCGCAGCAAGCGTCGAGAGGGTCGCGGCGACGACACCCGAAGCGGCGAGATCGAGCGTCTCGTCGCCGGCAGGATGGACGCGCGGTGCGAGGACCGCGATGCGCAGCGGCTGCGGAGCCCACCGGTCCTTGACATGGACAAGGCCGAGGGCGAGCGCCAGTGTCACGAGGACAGCCACGACTGCTCCCAGATGCCAGGGCCGATAGCGAGGCGACAGCGCGCTCGATGTCCTGGACGTCCTGGCGAGAGGCGCCGGGGTCAGAGTCGGCGTCTGAATCGCATCGGTCACCATCTCGCTCCACCGCTCCGCCCCGTCCGCGGGAGTCCCTTGCCAGGCTGCGAGCTCCGGCGCCGCCGCGATCTGTTCGAGGCTCCGCGCCACCTCGCGGGCGCTCGGCGGGCGCGCCTCGCGATCCTTGGCCAGCAGGTGCTCGACCAGAAACGATAGATCGCCGGGCAGATCCGGCCGCAGGGCGGAGACCGGCGGCGGATGGTGGGTGATCACCCGCCGCAGGGTGTCCAGAGAGTTGTTGCCACGGAAAGGCGACCGGCCAGTCAGCATCTCGTACAACAGAACACCGAGCGAGAACAGATCCGAACGGGCATCGACGTCGCCGCCGCTCGCCTGCTCCGGGGACATCGAGTGACAGGTGCCGACCACCGTCCCCTGCGAGGTCAGCGACTCCTCACCCTCCTCGGCACCGCGGACCGGCCTGGCGAGGCCGAAGTCCAGGATCTTGGCGCGCCCGTCCGCGGTGACGATGACGTTCTCGGCCTTGAGGTCGCGGTGGACCAGGCCCGCGGCGTGTGCCGCGGCGAGCCCTTCGGCGACGTCCTGCGCCAGGCGGACGGCCAACCGCGGGTCCGGCAGCCCGCCCGCGATCAGCCGGTCGAGCGTGCACCCCTCCACGTACTCCATGACGATCGAGAGACCCGAGCCGTCCTCGACGAGGTCGTAGACATGCACCACGGCCGAATGGCTCAGCCGCGCCGCCACCCGCGCCTCGCGCCGGAGCCTCTCCCCCTGCCGGTCGAGCTCGGAGCCAGGACGGAGGCGCTTGATCGCGACCTGCCGTCCCAGGCGCTCGTCGTACGCGAGAAAGACCTCCCCCATGCCGCCTCGGCCGAGCCGTCTCTCCACCCGGTAGGAGCCGATGTTCCCGAGATCGGGATCAGGGAGTGACGAGCTCAGTGCGGTGGCTCCGGCGCAGCGAAGAGGGTCTGATCGGTCTGATCGGTCGCCGTGACGGCGGCCGAGGCCCATCGTACCATCGACGCGAGCGCCGAGCTGTTAGGATGGGTACCATGCCTGCCAGTCTGCGTGCTGCCCTCGGGGCTTTCGCCCTGCTCTGTCTCATGGCTCTGCCGGCCGCCGCGGATCCTTTCTGGAAACCCATCGGACCGTATGGCCACGGTCTCGCCCAGCTCTTCGCCTTTGCCCCGTCACGCCCGGAGATCGTCTATGCCGCGACTCTGTTCGGTGGCGGCATTCGCCGCAGCGCCGACGGTGGCAAGACATGGCTTCCCGCCAACGGAGACCTGGACCTGAACACGAGGAGCGTCACTCAATTGACGGTGGACCCGAAGCGGCCGGATGCCGTGTATGCGCTGATCGACGGCGGACTGTTCAGGACTCTGGACGGCGGCACGACCTGGGTGTCGCTGCTCGCGATGTCTGCGGGAACGCCGGGAGCCCAAGCGTTTGCCCTCAGCCCTGCCGATTCCTCCCTCCTGTTCGCCGGGCGGGCCGGCCAGGTGCTGCGCAGCCGCGACGGCGGAGCCACCTGGGAACGCCTGACGGCCGGTCTGCCGGACCGCTATCGCTTCGACGTTCTGGCCTTGGCCGTGGATCCGCATCATCCTCGGCATGTCTTCGCCTCTCTCGGGGGGCGCATCGGCGGTATTTTTGAAAGTTTCAACAGTGGCGATTTCTGGATCAATCGGAGCTCCCTCCGCGCCAGCCGCCTGCTGTTCGATCGCGACGGCACGCTCTACGCCTTCGGCAATTTCCAGGTTCAGCGCAGCCGCGACAACAGAGCGGAGTGGAAGACGGTGCTCAATTTCTTTGGCATCGCGGACTTCGCCCTGGGCGGCGGAGGGGGAGGGCGCCCGTCGACGCTCTGGGCGTCGGCTGAGAACACGCTCCTGCGCTCTGATGACCAGGGAGACCACTGGACCGAAACGGCGGTGCCGCCCACCGCCAACATCGCCACCGAGCCCAGCCCGCTCGGAGCGGCACCGGGACCATCGGGCATCCTGCTCACCGGGACTCCCAACGAAGGGGTTTTCCGCCGCATCGGAGACGGCCCCTGGCGGCGGGTTCCGGGATTCGGATTCCAGGTGATTGGCGCTCTCGGGAGAGCTTCCGGTGCCTTGCTCGCGGGAGGCTCCGGCCTCTTCCGCTCGACGAATGACGGCGCGAGCTGGACCGCGGTGCGGCCGGACCTGGCGGTTTCAGTGCTCACCGTCGATCCCGTCGACCCGCGGACCGTCTATGCCGGGACGTCGGTTTTCAGTGTCACGGAGGGCAATATTCCCCTCTGGAAGTCCACCGATGCGGGTGTCACCTGGTCGCCTTTGCAGCAAGGTCTGCCCACCTTCAATGATGTGACCTCTCTGGCGATCGATCCGGTCCATCCCCAGATTCTCTTTCTGACGACCGATGCGAGCGCGTTCGGCGAGCCCGCCCTGTCCGGACTGTACCAATCGTCCGACGGCGGAGAGACCTGGAGCCGCCACGCTGTCGACGGCTGCCTGCTGCCGAGCCGGATCGTCATTCCAACGAACGAGCCCGGGGTGATCTACGTCACCTGCGGCAGCTCGATCCGGCGCAGCGTCGACGGCGGCTCCACCTGGGCTCTTCTCCTCGACGGCACCGCACCGGGCGTGGACAGCAATACGATCGATGTATTGGCCGTCTCCCCCTCCGATCCGCGGGTGCTCTACGCTGCCGAATCGGCCGCGTTCCATCGCCCGGACGTTCTGGTGTGGACGAGCACCGACCATGGGGCCACCTGGACTGCGCAGCCGACGCAACCCTTCGACGTCACCGCGCTCGCCATCGATCCGCAGGACTCCGGCACCGTGTATCTTTCCATCCGCTACGGATACGGAGGAGCCGTCTGGAGAAGCCGGGCGGGTGGTCCCTGGGAGCCGGAGGCGCACCGTCTCCCGGGCCTCGACGTCTACACCTTGACCTTCGATCCCGCCACCCCCGGCCGGCTTCTCGCCGGCACCTCTCTGGGTGTCTTCGAGCGCATGCCGTAACCTGGAGACCGGAGCACTGGTGGTACGCTACCATCCGTGCCGAAGCGCCTGCTCTGCCTCGTTCTGCTCCTCCTCGCCGCGCTTCCCGGTGCCGCTGCCGATCACGTTACCCTCGCCACCAACTGGAAGGCCGAGGCCGAGCACGGCGGCTTCTACCAGGCCCTCGCGACCGGCATCTACCGGCGGTACGGCCTGGACGTCACTCTGCGCATGGGCGGGCCGCAGGTCAATAATCCCCAGCTCCTCGCCGCCGGCGTGGTCGACTTCAACGTCGGCGCCAGCTCCTTCGCCGCCTTGAACTATGTCAAGGCGAAGGTTCCCATGGTCACCGTGGCCGCGATCTTCCAGAAGGACCCCCAGGTTCTCCTGGCCCATCCTGGCCAGGGGAACGACACGCTGGAGGCGCTCAAGGGAAAGCCGATCCTGATCGCGCCTCCCGCCCGTCTCACCTTCTGGAGCTTCCTCAAGATCCGCTTCGGCTACACCGACGACCAGATCCGGGTCTACAGCTTCAACATGGCCCCCTTCCTGGCGGACAAGAAGGCCATCCAGGAGGGCTATCTCACCAGCGAGCCGTTCACCCTGCAGAAAGCCGGAGTGAAGCCGGTCGTCCTCCTGCTCGCCGATCACGGGTTCGACAGCTACTCGACGACCATCGAATGCGCCTGGAAGCTGGTGCGGGAGCATCCCGATCTGGTCCACCGCTTCGTCGACGCCAGTATCGAAGGTTGGTACAGCTATCTCTACGGCGACCCCGGGCCGGCCAACGCGCTGATCAAAAAGGACAATCCGGAGATGACCGACGACCTGCTCGCTTATGGCCGCGACGCCATGAAGCAGCGCGGCGTGGTCGATTCCGGGGACTCTTTGAAGCTCGGCATCGGTGCGATGACCGATGCGCGCTGGAAGGCGTTCGCCGCCGATATGATCCGGGCCGGGCTCTATCCGGCCAACCTCGACCTGTCCCAGGCCTATACGCTGCAATTCGTCAATCGGAAGGTTGGAATGCAGTCGAAGGCGCCGGCCCGTGCTCCCTCCCAACCCTGACGCCGAGCCGATCGATCCGGTCATTCGCCTGCGCCAGGTGGAGCAGCGGTTCGCCGGCGGAGTCACGGCGCTCGCCGGGTTGGACCTCGATGTCCGTCCCGGGGAGTGGCTCAGCCTGCTGGGCCCCTCGGGCTGCGGCAAAAGCACGGCGCTGCGGCTGATCGCCGGGTTGGCGCGGCCCACGGCTGGGAGCGTCGAGCGGCGGTTGCCGGGTACGAACGCCATTGGCTTTGTATTCCAGGAGCCGACCCTGATGCCCTGGGCCACGGTGTCGGGCAATGTGCTGCTGCCGCTCAAACTGCAAGGCGTCGCCGCGGCTGAATCACACAAGCGGGTCGAGGAGGCACTAGCGCTGGTGGGCCTGGAGCGCTTCGGCGCCTCCTATCCGCGTGAACTTTCGGGCGGGATGAAAATGCGCGTGTCGATCGC
>Ga0307508_10002875_pt1 | contig 17821 bp, 17 predicted proteins | sample 9_EM_MG_FD_203089 | JGI IMG/M metagenome (GOLD analysis project Ga0307508, IMG submission 203089) | Populus trichocarpa ectomycorrhiza microbial communities from riparian zone in the Pacific Northwest, United States - 9_EM | ecosystem: Host-associated > Plants > Roots > Unclassified | place... | reverse complement strand
CAACAAAACCCCCCCCCCCCCCCCCCCCCCATGGCCTACGCCAAAACGCTAGCCCTTCTTCAGCCCTCTGCACTCTGTCTATATCTTACTAGACTATATACATACGATGGTGATAAATTTCAGTATCTGCTATGAAAGCCGACCCGAAACTTCGCCCAAACAAAAGAAAGTGAAAGAAAGTACCGGAATACTCGAGCTGCATCGGGTAGGTCGGCTATGGCAAATACTGCATCATAAAAGGAAGCGGCGCCTCCGCGAGAAGGGCGGGGCAGTGGCGGCAGCGAGTAGACGGGCCAGTGCAACGTGCCCGTTCTCGACCGCGATGTGCAGCGGTATTGATCCGTAGCCGTCAACCGCGGAGACGTTGGCGCCCCGATCCACGAGCAATAGGGCCAGCGCCACGTGTCCATTCTTGGCCGCGGCGTGTAGCGGTGTTGATCTCTCACAGTTGACCGCCGAGACGTTGGCGCCTCGATCGACAAGCAGCCGGGCCACCGCTTCGTACCCCTTCTCGGCCGCAGTATGCAGCATTGTCCACCCGTCAAAGTGTACCGCCGAGACATTGGCACCTCGATCCAAGAGCAGCCGGGCCAGCACCACGTGCCCGCTCCATACCGCCGCGTGCAGCGGTGTCCACCCGCTATCGTCTGTAGCCGAGACATTGGCGCCTCGATCCACAAGCAGCCGTGCCACAGCATAGTGCCCATTCATGGCCGCTGCGTGCAGCGGAGTTAATCCGAAGAGGTGGACCACCGAGATGTTAGCGCCTCGATCGACAAGCAGCCGGGCCACCGCCTCGTGCCCATTTTTAGCCGCGGCGTGCAGAGGTGTTAATCTGTTGCAGTTGGCCGCCGAGACGTTGGCGCCTCGATCAACGAGCAGCCGGGCCACCGCCTCGTGACCATTCTTGGCCGCAGCGTGCAACGGTGTTGATCTGTCGCATTCAACTGCCGAGACGTCGGCGCCTCGATCAATGAGCAGCCGGGCCACCGCCTCGTGCCCACTTTCAGCCGCGGCGTGCAGAGGTGTCGATCTGTTGCAGTTGGCCGCCAAGACGTTGGCGCCCCGATCAACGAGCAGCCGGGCTACCGCCTCGTACCCTTTCTCGGCCGCGGTGTGCAGCATTGTCCACCCATCAGAGTATACCGCCGAGATGTTGGCGCCTCGATCCACGAACAGTAGGGCCAGCACCACGTGCCCACTCCATACCGCAGCGTGCAGTGGTGTCCACCCACTATTGTCTGTAGCCGAAACGTCGGCGCCTCGATCCACGAGCAGCCGAGCCAGCGTCTCGTTCCCATTCATGGCCACGGCGTGTAGCGGTGTTAATCTGAAGAGGCGGACCGCCGAGACGTCGGCGCGTCGATTAAGGAGCAGCCGGACCACCGACTCGCACCCACTCTCGACTGCGGCGTGCAGCGGTGTTGATCTGTCGCATTTGACCGCCGAGACGTCGGCCCCTCGATCAAGGAGCAGCCGGGCCACCGCCTCGTGCCCATATAAGGCTGCAGTGTGCAGTGGTGTTGATCTGTCGCAGTCGACCGCCAAGACGTCAGCGCCACGATCCAAGAGCAGCCGGACTAGCGCCACGTGTCCGTTCTTGGTCGCGATGTGTAACGGTGTCCGCTCATCCCCGTCGACTGCCGACACGCCAGCATCTCGATGTACGAGCAGCCGGGCTAACATCTCGTGCCCGTTCCTGACCGCGGCATGTAGCGGTGTTGATCCATATCCGTCGACCACTGAGACGCAAACGCCCGCGTCTAGCAGATGCAGACAAATTTCTAGGTCTCCAAACGTGGACGCGTAGAGTAACAATCGGTCTACACGGTCGTTCCGTACAGCCTCGCAAATGAATGTGGTGGGTAACTTCAATTTTATTCTGGCCATCCATCCATATTGGGATTTGGATATGCTGGTAAGCTTCCGCTCTAATCCGAACACGCACACTGTGGAAAGACGATCGCTCTCCTCATTGTGCAGAGCCGCTGATCTAAGCCAAAAAGCGTCTTTGGTAAACCAGTTTTGAACACTCTGGTGATGGTATTCAATCCAGCGGCGGAATGTAGCTTCAGATAGAAAAGCCTCCCAAAGTGCATCCAAGATTTGACAGGTGTCTTTGCAATGATTCAAGTGCCATGGCCAAAATACTGCCGAGTACAGTAAGAGGTGGCGATCGTGGTAACGTCCTTCCCATGTTTCAAGGGTAATGTTATAGTCCATCCAAGACCTCGAAGAGCAGACCAGCGAAAGGCAGATTTTGGCGATTTCGGTATGAGAATCGATCTTGAATAGGTGGGTCTCCAAATATTCTTCCACCGAAAGGTGGGCAAACCGGAAAACATTCAGTCGCTCGTCCAAAATGAGAAGGTTTTGGCAGGCTTTCAACAAATCAGTCGTCCGTATAGTCCTGCAATTGTGGGAAAATTCCCCCGAGCCATCGATTTCGGCCGTAACTGCATCAAGCAACGTTTCCGATTGCAACGGTTCATAAGAGCACTGGATCCACCGGAAGGCATTCAGTGCTAGTTGGGAAGCACGGTGACCCTGATTCCGAATGCGGTTGTATATTTTGCCGTATGCATCTATTAAGGTTTCTGGAAGGACCTTCAGGCTGTCCTTTACATCACCTGGATGGACCATGTCGCAGAGCAAGGTGATCTGAAGACTGGAAAGTTGAAACCTTCATCCAGCCGTTAGCAGTGACACTTAACAATCAGTAGTTCGGGTGAGCTTACATTCCCTTGGACCGCTCACAAAGGACTTTGCATATTTCTTCTTTGAGCGGATTTGGGACATTGCCGTGGAGGAGCCGCTTCTGTTTGATGGCCTCCTGTACCTTCTCCTTCACAAACCGGTTGATGTCGTCGACATTGTCATCCGGTTCCAACTCAATCCTGGGGAACATCTCGAACTGCATGAGGATATCGGTGTCCATTCGAGTAGTCACGAAAATCTTGACCAGAGTACTTGATCTTTCCACGACGAACCTGAGCGCCTGGAGTAATTCGAACCGCAATTTATGGTCGACTTCGTCTAGGGCGTCTATGCAAATCATCGTCTGAGGATATACTGCCATGAGGCGAATAAGGAGATCCTGGCATTCCTTAAGGGTTAACCGTGCAGAGAGCTGGCCCTTCTTCTCCCGTTTCTTGTAAATATTAAGGACCGGCGTGAGGAGGTTGTCTTCGGATGAGGTCTGGGCAAGCTGCTGAATAAGGGTACGCAGAATGCTCTCGGGATCTCGGCGACTTTCCTCGGCTCGATTGCAGTAGAAGTACGCCAACTTGGATTCGGCTGTTGGATTGGAAAGGAACCAGTCAATGACATGTGATGCGATATATGTTTTGCCGGCTCCAGCTAGACGAGCTGGTCAGAAGAGCACGAATTCCGGTCGAGGATTACGGAGACTTACGGATTCCCCGCAACAGCAACAGCATCGACTTGGATGATAGTCTCCAAGCGCGGTATTTCTCCTTCTGCAGGATCCACTCTCCTGTGCCTGCTAGACGATCGTCACTGATACGCTTGTGGTGATTCGTGTACGGGACCGTGGATATCCATTCCAGGATCTCAGTTCTCTCTAGCTCCCGAGTCAGTCTGCGACTCTGCGTCGGAAAATACCGGGAGGCTAAGCGTGTTTCCGATGGAGAGGTGTTGCTTACTCTGGGGTCTACCAGCGAGTTCTCGTTAACCAACCGTAAGTTCCCGTCAAATTGCTCCTCGCCGCATTTCAGGTACTTACCCGCCAGTGACGAGGTTGATCGCGCCATGAAACACTCCTCGTAACTCGTTGTGCGTGGAATCATGGTAGTTCCGTTGGGTCACCGTGCTCTCGCTAGTCTCCATGTTTGGCAGTGGAAGTGTCGGGCCTGTGATTTGGTTGCGACTGCCGCCGGGTCGATGAAGAGGAGTTGGAGAGTAGCGAAGTTCGTTCGACTGAAAGAAACTCGAGTGCCTAGATGTAGTCCGCGGTCGGCGCTATTGCTGCGAAAGGTTCTGAGATGGAGTGCTGTTAATGGAGTTTCTAAGTATCCCCACCACCCCGTGTTCTCCTCGTTGAAGTCTCGTCGCCCCGCCCCGCCACCGAAACACGTGGTCGTGCGATATGCATGCGAGCGAAAATCCACTAGTCATTCCGTTTCTTTATTGGTTGATAGAGCGGTGAGCCAAGTAGTGTGTAGGCAGCAATCCTGCAGCCAAGACGGTACATAGGAAATGGCACATACTTAATGTATCTACTCCGCGACAAGTTCAAAGACCAATGAAGTACCCCCGCAGTTGCTGGGTTAACCGCCACCAGACGCGCCGCCACCAGCCACCATCGTCATGCTTGGCCAAAGATATTTTTGTTTGATTTGTCATTAGTTATCCGCATGCGACATACGTATTTAGATGATGGCGATACATACAGTCTGTTTCCGTCCACTGGCCTTTCGGCGCGTTGTGGCTCCCCCTTGCCCTCCGCCCTGGCCTGTCCCGAGAAAAATAGAGCGCGCCAAAGAAATTACAAAAGAAAAGCCCAGTTAACCAGGCGCCCCTCTCTTCCGTTCCGCTCCCCGAGTTCCCACTCTGATGCGTCGCTCGTGGCGTCTTCCTCAGCCGGCTTCGGGACCGGCCTCCCCACATCCGTGGCGGCAAGAAAGCCCAAGATCGCCCGACTGAATCGCTCATCGGCGAAGAGATCCCGGATCTTGAGCAAAAGAGATTATCGTCATGGCTGTCATCGCGGAGGTCTCTACCGACCAAATGTCACGTTTTGAATTAGCTACCCGAACCTAAAACTCCAAATCCCGAAACTCAACATCGCGATGGTGAGTGACGGCTCCTGACCCACCATCGCAATCCACATTGAGCGACACAAAACCAATTAAGTTTCTTAAGGCTGCTCACATATGACAGATAATACCTTAGTCAGCCTCCTCCTGTTGTCCGATTCTCGATTGGAGTGTTGGTTGTTGAGGTTTTCAAAGAACGGTGGCGGTGGAAGTGGCCGATGGTTTTGCATCTACTCAATAGCGGCGCTTCAATTATCATTACCAGCGAGCGTTGCGACGAAGCGATTGTCATAGATGCAACGATCGAAAGGATTCATGGCCCAGTGGCAATCTGTTAACTCATGGAGAAGATCCCCTAGTACTACCAAAACAGCGATTTCGGCCGCGAAGCACCGTTAAGTGATTTCCCAGTAAGATGAATGGAATGAGTCGAGTCCAAATAAAGTGACACGAGTCCATAAAGCAATGACGAACCGATAAATAGAATGACGTGTCATATATAAAATGACACGAGTCGCTATGCGCCCGCCGTGATTCTGTTCTCGCTCTCTCACTATTCACGGGTGCCCGCACTTCAATACATAAGCGCTGATGGAGAACCGCGCGGTGGAGCTTGTAAACTGTCGGTGGCGTATGTACATGGTGTAGAAAAGCTTTCCTCCTGTCCTTCCATAATACATAGATCATTTTCTCAAGGCCCGACGGCTTACCGATCGGATCGTTTATCTGCTCACGCGCTGACTGTCTCCCCCTACCGCTCGCCGCTGACTGTCTCCCCCTACCGCTCGCCGCACCGCTCGTTCGGTCTGCTCGTCGTCAGCTCGCCCGGCAGCACGCCCAACGGATCGCTCGGTCTTGTCTTGTTGCACGTCGATAGCCTGCGCGACTGTTTGTGCGGCGTATCGCTCGTCACACAAACTTTGGCGTCAAGCGGTGTCGAACGGTGCGTCTCGGCCGACATCGCGGTTTTGGAGGCCTCTCTATGAGTTTCCAACAGATTGCCACCGGGCCATGGATCCTTCTATCGTTACAGCTATGAGAAGCGTTTTGTCTTAAAGTTCGCCGTGGTATGTAGTGGTATTTGAGGGTGTTATGTATGTATGTGCGGTCCGAATTGGGAGTTTGGCGAGCCGTTGAGTGGATGCCAAACCACCGTTCCGTGAAAATCCCAACAGCCACCGCTCCAATCAAGAACCAGATAACAGGAGGTGATTCTCTAAGGTGTTATCTACCACCTCTGAGCTGGGTTAAAAAATTTAATTAGTTTTACATCGCTCGCTGTGGATTGCAATAGGGGGTCACGTTCTTGAGTTTTGGGGTTATGGTGATCACAACTTTGCGCGGGCTAGCGTCTTGGCAAATACGAAGTGTGGGGTCCTGCCAAGAAATCGAGTGCAATATCATGACCCCTGCAAAAACGAGTACACATACGGGAGCCCGCTCACACGCCATGCTCGACCGCTCATCCGCCGCGCTTGTCCACAGGAACTAGGATTGTGGAGGGATGGTCTGCGGAAGTAATGCGGACGGCAGAAGAAAGCAAAACGGACTACGCAATTCGAGCAACGTAGGTTCCACGACCATGGGGCCAGTACGAAGCTCGGACAGCGGACCGATGCGAGTCCGATAAAGGTAGCTGTGCCTTGAGAATCCTCGAGGCAGAAGGGGATTTCCGCAACGGAACGTCGATGCTTGAAACCGTCATCGTTGAAGCAGGACACGAAGTTATCTTCTATGCCAAGTTCCACTGCGAGCTCGATTATATTGAGTATTGCTGGGCTGCAGTGAAACGTTACGCTCGGGAGCATCGCAAATACTCATTCGCAGAGTTGGAGAAGACTGTATTTGATGCTTTTGTTTCAGTTCAAACTTCGTATGAAGACTATAAGGATATTTGCAGAACGTAGTAAGACATGGTTGGTCGCATATGTCAATGGATTGTCTGAGTAGCAGCGTGCCTCATAGGCTATCACTCGCTCGTCTAGTTGTGGACTAGTGCCATTTAGTTTAGGTTAGCGCATGTTCAACACAACGCCCCCCCTCACTACCAGCCACCTACCACATATATTCACAATTTAAATCCGTACAGTTTTTTTTCTACACATATGTAATTACTTACCTATCGTTCTACGGTTTTAAAAATTAATTCTTTTTACTGTGGTGTGGTGGAGTTTCGGTCGGCGGATCAGGGTGGTTCTGCCCACACGCTACCCGCACAAAGTGGCGATCTCCAACATACGCGTTTTAGGCTCGGCTAATTCAAACGCGACAAGCGTGACGTGGCAGGACTCGCGACGTTACATACATCGTTCCGGTGCCGACAGGGGGAGCGGGCGGGAGCGATGGCTGGGATGATCAGGGCAGCTGCAGCACAGGGGAGGCGAGTGGGGGGGGATCGACCGGCACAGCGGCGCTCTGCAGGGATGCGAAGAGCGATTTTTTGCCGCTCCGGCACGATCGCCGGTGTTCACCGCGTGCGAGCCACGTCGCGTGCGCGAGGCGGGGGGGCCTGCAGTTCCGCAGGCAGCGACGGACGGATCTGGCTGGATCGGAGCTACCCCCCGCTCTCGGCGGGCTGCATCCGCTCGGCCCAATAGAGCAGCCCGATTCGCGATGCCGCCGACTCGCGCGCCGCCGGAGCGATGTCCTCGCCGCATCCCTGCCGACAATCCTGTGCTATTCATAGAACTGGTTGCACAGCGCCTTCCGGCCTTCGGCAAACACCGCCATCAACGTGGCCCCGCCGCCGTTGCCGAGGGAACTGCTATCAATCTATCGAGACATGCTAGAAGCGCCATCTGGGAGGCTCCACCGCGCACCGGTTCGCCGCTGCTGCCCAGTCCCGTCCGCTGCGTATCTACCCCCGCCCCCCAGCAGAAACGCTATCTTGAACCGCCTTCTCTTTTGCCATGCAGCGCCGCACAGCAGCACAGCGCACTATAGAGACACTCTACCTGGAGCGTCAGCCCGCAGTGCGAATGTGCAATGTGCAGTTGTCTCCCGGCGCGTCTGGCGCGCATGCTTCGCGGTCGTCTGACTGTCGCCACGTGCGGATTCTCTTCACGTGCGTCGCCGGATCCGGGCACCGCTTCTGTTCCGCCGGCTTGCGGAATCGGCTGCGACGAGCAGCTGCGCGGTGTGCCCTGGCATTAATGGCGAGGGGCAGCACGTGTGCAGACCGTGGAACGGCTGGGGGGGGAGTCACTGCACCGCTGGACGACGTTTTACACATTGATTGTTTACTCATCGGCCGTACCAGATCTATCTAGATGAGCGCTGGGTGCTGCTGCCTGCAGCAGATTGCAGCCGGAGCAGATGCCGCAGCAGCACATTGCGCCCCCGTCACCGCACATTCCACCCTCCCACATCGCCACTGCATCCGTCCCCCCCCCCACCCCACACAGCGCACTACGCCAGCTGGTCGTATCGGTAGCACAGCACGCCGGCCTTCTCTTTGTCGCCGCGGGGCATGGTTCCCGCGATGTCCATGACGCGGGCGATGCGGACGCGGGCGGCGTCGCCGGCGCCGAGCGACGAGAGGTCCAGCACCTGGTCGAGCGTGACGTTGCCCGGCGGCGGCGGGTACGGCCACGGCCCGAGCACCGGCGTCCGGGGCGCGATCGGGCCGGCGACCTGGAACTGGCGGCCGCGCGGGTCGGCGGCCTGCCACCTCGCCCACACGCGGTCGAGGTTGGCGTGGTGCAGGTAGAACAGCGGGTCGCTCGGGGAGCTCCACGGGTCGACCATGTCGCCGCCAACGGTGCGGTGGCCGCCGGCGTGCAGGCCCCAGTCCTCGGCGAACCGGCGGCCGTCCAGCTGCAGCCGCGTCTCGAGCACGATCGAGAAGTTGTCGAAGTCGCGCTCGCCGAGCAGCTCCGTCTCTTTCTCCGGCGCGAACCAGATCCCGGCGTAGTGCTGCGACAGGTTGCGGCGGATGCGCCGCTCCGCCGGCGCCGTGCTGTTGCCGGTGCCGACGTGGATGATCTCGCCCGCGAACCAGCCGTCGCTGATGTCGCCACCCGCCGTCGTGTTGTACGGCGGCAGCTCGTTCGGGTTCGGCGCGCCGTTGCCGCCGAACGACACGCGCCCGTTCAGCACCGGCGACGCGAGCAGGTCCGTCGCGTCGCGCCTCATGTCCCAGTACCTGCGAGTGTCAGAACGCGCTCCGTCCACAGCAGCTCAAGCGCACGCGGAGACACTCACGGCACAGCGTCACGGTAGCCGCACTCGTTGCGCAGCGCGCGCTCGATCTCGTGTAGTAGTAGGCGGTGCCACGGCAGGAACACGCCCGTGAAGTGCACGATCGGCGTCATCTGCTGGTGCTCGATCAGGAAGTCTTCGTAGCGCGTGACGGCGAGCGGCTTCAGCCCCGGCGTGTGCATCAGACACCTGACGGCGTTGAGGTAGTTGATCTTCTGCTTCGTTTTCAGGGTACGCCTGGGTGCAACTGCGTCAGCGGGAGGCGCACGGAGCGGAGCAAGGAGACGCGGGACAGACCACTCCTTGCGGACCATCGGCTTCTTGCACGGGCTCGGGCTGGGGGCGGCCGCCGTCAGAGCCAGCGTTGCGGCGCCGAGGAGCAGCGAGCAGAGGAGCGTCGTGAACTTCATCGTGTCGGAGCGGTCGGAGCGAGTGTCGAGGCGCGGCAGGTCCGAATTGGATGCCAGCAACCGGCTGGGAGGGGGGCGCTACTTGTACCCGTCCGTCCAGTGAGCGATGGATCTCCAGCGCGGATTCGACAAGCCGGAGATTGGCCCTCGTTGCGCTCCTCCTGCGTAGACAGCGCGCACTGCCATGATGCGCAGGTACCGTGCTGCTATCTCGCTGCCCAGCGCACCGCGCCAGCATGCGTCGGTACCTGGGCCCGCAACCTACCGGCGCAGGGGGGCGCGTGCCGGCTACTGGAAGAACTGATCATCCGCCGGAGACGGCACCCATGCGCTGAGTGCAGACCGGATCCGCGCCGCAAAGCATGGCGGGTCGCGCGGTATGAGGTGACAGCGCATCGCACCCGGGATATCTATTCACGCACGTACTTTGCCGCCAATTCCCCCTTTTATTCTTGTCCGTGCCTTCAGCTTCGCCATTGAGTGCGCAATTCTCCCGCTTCCGGCTCCTGTACGGCCCGTTGCGGCTCCCCCGGGCCCCACCCGTCCGCTGCGGGCTCGCGCATCTGGCTCCGCGTGCGGGTACCACCTGCTCGCAGTGGGCGGGCTCGCTTCCCACTCAAAGTACCGGCCGGCGAGGTGGCGTCCCGTCTCCGGCTGGTGGGACTGTTGCTCGCGCTGGCCGGGAGGAAGTCCGGCGGTACCGGCACCTCCTGGACGCGGCACCAATGTCCGCCCCCGCCTTCGCTTCCTGCCGCTTTTGCTCGGGAGCGTTTCAAGTGGGCGCGGGACCCGGCGCCGGCTTGACGCACGCCTCGGCCTTTTCTCTCCCGTGCACCCCTCTGCTGGCCGGGCACCAACTAGCGGCGTTCGATCGCCATGGCCGGTGCGATGGCCGCCTGCTGCGGCCTGGCTTTCGGCTGGCTTCCGTCCATTAGGACTGTCCCAGGATGGGGCGCCGTGCGGGTAGTAATCAATATTGCCCGACTGCTGCGCGAGGCATCCCTGCTCTGTTGTGCGGAACCTTCCCAAGACTGCTCTGCCTTCCCAGTTGACCAGCTGCTGCACGGCGTCGGCCCTTTCGACGGTCTCTGGCAGTTGGCACGTGTGGCGTCGGAGCCGGCGCAGCGCGTTCCTCCCCTCTCTCCGTCCTGACTGAGTGGTGCGCCGTGAGGGCCTACGCGCCAGGCTTCCATTTGGTTATCTGCCTGATTGCCGCAGTCTGGTAGTCTAGTCACGTGCTGCTTTTTGCCAACCCTCATCACGTTCTCCATATCCGGTTAGCAGCGATGATTCAGCAGGATCGGTGCTCCGAAAAACGCCATAGCAGATTGGGTAAATACTTATGGCGGGTGCGCTGGGAGATGTTCCAGACAACGCCCCCAGGCGCAGCACCCGGTGTTGTAATGTGCGCCACAAGAAATCCGCTTGCTATGAAGTCCGTCAGCTTCCAATTGTAACTATACCCAGTAGATCAAAGGGTAATTTCCAATCGATCAATTCTCTCCTGTTTACTTACTGTTGCGACTGAGTTGAATTGAGGTGACGGCGCCTGGCCTCTACCGTTTGCCGAATTGGTTAATTTTTTAGCTGAGCCTCTAAAACCCTATTTTTGGGTACTTCAACTTCAGGTCTTTCGCACGGAATAGTGTTTGGAAAAGAATTTGTTGCGGCTAACCCGGATCGTTCATCAAAAATAAAGATAAAGCAACCTTAGAACTTTATTTTTATGAAACTGACCAGCCGCTGACTAGCAAATGCTACTTACTTACTTAGGTACTTACCTCTGAACCGTAGAGAAATTTTTAGTTGTCGTTCCGATCACCCAAAGATTTTGTGTCGACCCAATAACCCAAGAAAAACACGAATTCGGCTAGTGCGTGCGGTACAGAGCTGCAACCTGCAGGAACAGCGATATTGTAATCTGGAAGATCACCATAGCGCCCACTACCTTTATTCAAAGGCCATCCGCTACACATATGGCTGCCACATAGTACTTAGTTTTTTTCCCCCTGCAAACCGAACTCCTTGGAGGGGCACGGCCAGGTACAGCTGGAAGTGCTCCTGCAACTGTTGCTTGCTTCCTTCCGGCCTCCCCACATCGCTCCTCCTCTTCCTCTCCACAGCCGACCTTCCCCTGAGGACTACGTCTAAAGGAGGCTATGGCGCGGTAATGCCAGGGAGGCTACGCACGGGTACGGCCCGACCACGCTTCAATTCTCCCAGTATTCCATGGAGAGGGGGTATATTTGCGGATTCCATTCCGCGATCTGGGTACCTTGTGTGCGGCATGGTGGAGACCGACTGATTGTACTTGCGTGTGATGGCCGATGCGAAATTCTCTGCCCTTGTGGTCTTGTCGACTGCCAATGCGGCAATGCCTTTCAGTCAACTGTGCGAAAAAGGTTGTGAGTGGCGTCCTGGGCTGTGATCTTTACGCAGCCTATCTTCTGCTTGAATGCGGCACCTACTCTGAGTGTACACTCAGTAATCCACCAGACGCCCATGTTGACCTTGTGCTGTGGTTTATCGTAGCGGGTGCCGGAGCCCGTCTGTGTAGGCCGGTTGGCCATGGCTGCCTTGAGCTCGACGGATGCCGAGAACGGCTGACCGATGGAGAAAACACCGAGATCTGGCGGGGTCGCCTCCGAAAGGCTCGGGTATTCTAAACCAGACATGTTTGCGAAGGCGTTGCAGTAAGATGACCTGAGATGTTCAGGTGGGGGTTTGAAGATAACCGGCGAATAAGTTTGTTTTGTCGACCCGTTAGCGCTGCTGCAGAAATCACACACTAAAATTCGGGTTTCCCTTGGGTTATGGGGACAATCACAGATCTTCGGGTAAGCAGAACAACACTAAAAACTTGGGTCATTGAGGAAAAAAACTCGACCGCCTGGGTGTCGGCTGTGGTCTCCAACCGGCGGCGTGAGGAAGCAGCGGTGTGGCGGCGCGACCGCCGGCTTACTTGTCCACCTGCATCTCCAACCACTCACCACACTCCTACAATCCTACGACCCACAACACCCCTACGACTCTGCGGCACTGCCGTGAGGTTGGGGTTTACTGTCTGCGGTCACTAGTGTAATTGCGAGGTAACGACAACATGATCAGAAAGTGATCACGCCGAGGATTTCCCCTGCTCTTCACTACAATCCCTCGAGATGTGGCGGGATCGGTGTGTTAATCTGACTATATACATACTTGTGTGAGAATGTTGTTCACTAGAGAAACGTCAAGAACTGCTAGCGAACCTGAAACCTTGCACACACGGAAGAAAGTGAAAGAAAGTATTTGAATACTCAAACTACAACAGATAAATCGCTTCTGGCTAATACTGCATCGCAAAAGGAAGCAAGGCTACTGGGAGGAGGGTGGAGCGGTGGCGGCAGTGAGCAGCCGGACTAGCCCATCGTGCCCGCTGTTGGCCGCTACGTGCAGCGGCGTCCTCCCGTCACGGTCGACCGCCATGACATCTGCGCCTCGACCCACGAGCACCAGTGCTAGCGCCTCATGTCCGTTCTTGGCCGCGGCGTGCAGCGGCGTCCACCCGTTTCTGACAGCCGTATAGCGGTCAGCGCCTTGATGCAGGAGCAGGCGGGCTAGCGCCTCGTGTCCGTTCTCGATCGCCGCGAGCAGCGGCGTCCACCCGTTGAGGTCAGCCGTTGAGATGTCAGCGCCCCAACCCAGGAGCAGTCGGGCTATCATCTTGTGTCCCTTCATGGCCGCCGCGAGTAGCGGCGTCCGACAGTTGTTGTCAGGCGTCGAGACGTCAGCGCCTCGATGCAGGAGCAGGCGGGCTAGCGCTTCGTGTCCGTTCTCGACCGCCGCGAGTAGCGGCGTCCACCCGTTGCGGTCAGCCGCGGAGACGTCAGCGCCTCGATCCAGGAGCAGGCGGGCTAGCGATTCGTGTCCGTTCTCGGCCGCCGCGAGTAGCGGCGTCCACCCGTTGCGGTCAGCCGCAGAGACGTCAGCACCTTGATCCACGAGCAGCCCGGCTAGCACCACATTTCCATTCTCGGCCGCGTCGTGCTGCGGCGACCACCGGCCGGCGTCGGCCGCCGCCACATAGTGCAACGCTGTGCGCCCAGACTTATCCATGGTATCCACAACCACATTTTGGTCAAGAAGTAGTCGTGTAACTGCCGAGACCCTTTTCTGGATTGAAATCATCAAAGGCGTCTGGCATTTGACGTAGCCGTCCTCCTGCGTGCACATAAGCAATACTCTCACTGCATGCGGAAGCAGAGGTTTTGTGGCGTTGAGTGTTCGGTATTCGATGTCCTGGGAGGTTTCTTGGTATTTGTTGACATGCGTGGTCTGCCTGTCGTTTCCTCCAGTGTGGAAATCCACGAAACTCCCCTCAGGGTATGGGGCTAGATTCTCGCTCAACTTCTGGGCCATTGCGGTAGCGAGCTCTGCGATGCCTCCGTCCTGACCGCATATGTCTCGGTATTCTTTGATAAAAAGAAGAGCATAATCGACCAAAGGCCACTCGTTACGGTGTTCAGCATTGGAACGAAACTCGTCCGCACCCCAATCTGTGATCTGTGAAAAACGGTTGCGCATGGCCGGGCTAGTGAAACAAAGCATCAGATATCGAACCAGTGTTGTAGCTATCGTTCTGATGGCTGCTTGATCGCTAATTTCGAACTTCAAATTCTCGGCGCATGGGACGGCTCGGATCGCAAATTCTCGAACAGTTTGGTGCATAAATTGGACGGCTCCATCTGCTGCACAAATAATCAATTTCGTGATGCGGCACAGTTCCAAGGGAACGTGCCTTTCATCTCCAAAAAGCCGCCTCCACAATGCTCAATCCGCCTCTCGATTGCAACTATCTTGTCTTGCTGAAATTCTTCATAGCAAGGAATCTCATCATCTGGAACAGCAAGTGCGTCGCGTAGTTCGTCAACTGTAAGAGGGCGAAGTGCGAAAAAAATGAACCGAAAAAGGATTATTCCGTCCTGGACGTCCCGACGAAGGCCATTCTCCAGTCTCTTGAACATGCGTTCGTAGAGTGCCTCCAGTTCTCGAGGAAGACCTTTTAGTCGCTGAAGGATTTCAGAATGACGACACCCAGTTTCAGCATAACGGAGCAATTCGCTTTTAACTAGTGCCACCCATAGGAATACCCCTTGCGCGTTTTCGACGATATAATCTCTGGTATCACTGAGGATTTTCCCAGTGAACTTGAAATCTCTTTTGAGGAAGTCGTCCGCAAATCGGGCAATGTCATCCTTATTCATATCCTGCATTCTGATAACATGATGGGAATCCTCAATGCGGTGTTGGAGTTCGGCGAGAGGGCGGCTCGCAAGAAATGCTTTTATGTTGCAAGGATTTTCCTTCGAGCACAGCTTGCAGAGCAACTGTATAATGCCGCGCCTGTCTTCTTCCTCAGACTCGTCCATGGCGTCAAGAATGAGGTAGAGAGGTTTTGCCGTAGGATGATCTGCAAAGGAGGATAGGACTCTTTTCAGAGAGTTATAAGGCCATTGCGAGTGATCGCCACGTTGAAAGTTCCGAAATTCTATTTGGAAGTGAAAAAAAGTCGACTCGTCCTGCTCCAGGATACTGCAGAGGATTGACCGCAGCATATTTACATGGGTAGGTTCCAGTTGGGTTCCTCGGAAAGTGTAGAAGTAATGGGCGACGGTACTCGAACGGGCATTTGGCTCCCTTTCGACTACATTTTCCCTGAAATATCTTGCAAGTGTGCTTTTCCCACTACCCGGCTTCCCTTCGATGTATAGAAGGCTCGAGGTTGTCGATGTTGACCATTCTAGGTATTGCGGGTGTTTCCAAAGCCATTCCAGCGAACCGTGATGCTCTTTCGAAATTTTCTCATACCGTGTATCATCATGTCGGAGGAAACGCAGACACTCTACATTGAGATTAGCATGATCAAGGGTGACGAATGGCAGGCGTGCAAACCGTTCCGCTCCTTGTCGTATTCGATGACCGTCATTCCGTTGGGTGTCCTCTCGAGTGGGTGTTGACTTGTAAGCAGATATGTCGATTTCGGTATTGCTTCCCTCAAAAGCTCGAATAACATGGAGACGATACTATTATTCTCCTGCAAGCCATCGACAATGATCGACAACTCTTGGATGCCTGCTTTCTTGATAGCTTCTACTAAAGCTTCGAGAAGCTCGTTATGCGGAGCATCCAAAATCTTCCGTACATTCTCGTCTAGAGGATCGTTCTCCCGGATATCCGATTCGCGCCTGATATGTCCACGTATCAGGCAGTTAAGAAAGCCAGCTGCAATGGGATTGGTCTTTTCATCACTTGAACTGTGGATGATCTGGTAGAGTAGCGAGTGGATGAGAGTGGTCGAGCCCTGAGATTGTGGTGCGGAAGAACAAAAGAAGTACAACACAGTGCCATTCGTCTCACAAGCCTTCTGTTTGGCAAGCTCGATGGTATGCAAGCAAATCTCCATCCTCCCATGGCCGTGCGGCGCACGTAGAAATAACCCCCGCGATGTGCCTGCCGATTTCCATTGCTCGAAGTCGACGTTTCTGGTGATCCAAAAAAAACTTGGATTGTTGAAGTCAAACAGTAACATCGTAGATAGGTACTGGTCTTGGTCGATGACAGACAACTGGCGCCAGAGAATATTCCAATCGATTTTGCGAACTAAGCCGATGAGGTCAGTTATGAGATCACAATGTATCTTCTTTGAGCAGGGTGATCTACCTAGATTTTCCACTGCCTCTGCCGCCAAAATGCCTGTCGCGGCGCCAGATGGTGGGCGACTGCTAAAGGATACGGGAGCATGAAAGTTCGCGCCGGAGAATTGATTATGCTGGGCATCGTTGTATGTTCTAGCATTGTCCGCTGACTCTATTCCGAAGTGGTATCGCACTTGTGTCGACTGTGTACGCCATCATTAGCCGCCATCCGTATCTCGATGGTATTATGAAGGCAGTGAGTGCCAACCGTCGGATATGACCTTCCACCTCCGTGAGGGTTCTGGCGCTCGTTCCCAGAAGGATTCGGTTCCTCAACTAGTGGCCGACTGGGGCGCTCGTCCCTTGTCCGATCGGTCCGCTGGTGCTCCCTTCCGCCCTGTCCCCATAGTTGCCAGCGGAACATCTTGAGATACGTTGGAGGTCAAAGAATCGAGTCGGGCGAAAAGCTAAGAGGTGGCTTGCATGGGTGCGGGTGTAAAACGAAGTTGGTTGAGGGCAAAATGGTAGAGGGTAGAGAGTGAGTATTTGGGGGAAGAGGGGTTAATTTTCCCAGTTGCGGGGAAGTTGTCCGCGGTTGTCGGCAGCTTAAACATATGGCTTCCACCTATTGGGTGGCTGGAATTTCACAACTGGGGAGGGTAACGAAGTCAGCTTACCTAGCTAATCAATTGTTCGGTGCGATGATAGAAAAGAGGGGTTGTGCAGAGAGAAAACAGGGGTTGCGCTGATAGACGGTTGGCTCGTTGCACAGAGTTATACAACAACACAACACAATTGTGTAATGTCAATAGGAGAACCTCCAGCAAGTAATGTATCCGCGGATCACGCATATGATTCTCTCTCCGCTGCATTTCGCTCAGCAGAAGGTTTTGCGAGCGGTATAGGTCTAAGCAAGCACTTGGAATGTGGTCGTTTGCCGGCCTGTTCCTATCGGTCGCCGCACGCCGAGTTGCTCGGTTGTGGCGCAGGAGTACTGGCGGGGCTAGGTTAATCGATAAGGTCGCGGACGTCCAGAGTGAAGGTCTTGGAGAAGGTCACGGAGTAACCTCACAAAAGGGATATATAAGTGGAAGCTCCAACCGTGGGTTGACAGGTCCAAGCGTATCGGCAGCATTTAGTCCATATTGCCCAAATTTCCGGGGGACTCCGTTTGTTGAAGCCTGACGTCCGGCGAGGGGCGCCTTTTCAGCTGAGGCGTCGGCTTCGGCAAAACAGTGGTGGGTTGACTATCCTGCACTATCTGCGAAACTTTATTGACCAGAGTGGATGTCGTTACTGCATTCCTTAACCCTACTATCAATACGGCTGTCGACATACATTATTATCCCGGACCAGCTATCGTAGGCGGGGTTTCATTCTGCTACAGGTTAAACCGAGCTCTCTTCCTCCCCTGCCCCCCCCATTCCGCCACCCGCGACCACGGGGGTGCTGGTTTGGGCTATATTAGGTATCGATTGGAACCGAAAATCAGCAAATGGTAATGGCCGCAGGTCTGCTGGAGAGGCAGAAAACGCTGGGTGCGATTTGACTGCCTATATGGCAGATGCTATTCACGAGCCCGTTCACCTCAGTGAAGCAACAACGGTGGCTTCGAAAACCCGGAGAATGCATATTTCGGCACTGTATGACACCGAAATTCTTAGATTGCTCAGAAAAAGCCACAACAGGGGGGGGGGGGGGGGGGGGGGGGGGGGCCAGGGGGCCACAAGTGGGGGGGATGGAAAATCTATGAAAACAC
>Ga0307508_10002874_pt1 | contig 17821 bp, 17 predicted proteins | sample 9_EM_MG_FD_203089 | JGI IMG/M metagenome (GOLD analysis project Ga0307508, IMG submission 203089) | Populus trichocarpa ectomycorrhiza microbial communities from riparian zone in the Pacific Northwest, United States - 9_EM | ecosystem: Host-associated > Plants > Roots > Unclassified | place... | reverse complement strand
TGATCATGAATTGTCATTGAGAAACGTTATTTACCAACCATAGGAACATTGCACAGGCGTGCGTGCACGATTTGCGTTCGCACGCTCCGCATCCGGCCAAGCGCCAAGCAAGAACACACCGATCGAACTTCAATCTATTGCTGCAAGGAAGGGAGCCTTAATTATTTCTGATCCTGTCTCTTGTGCATGCATATTTCGCGTGCTGCCTCTAATTCGGGTAGCATGCTGTCCGAGTCGACGTATCGTCACTGGCTCCCAATCATTATCTCCAGGCTATCCGCAGCGGCGGCGCCTGACGGTTGATGATTGAGAATTATGTTGCTTGCCCAGGACTGCTGACTAGCCTGAAAAGCAACTCTAGGCCATGTGTACTCCTTCGCTCCAGCTTCCTCTTTCGGACACTCCTGGTCTCGAACTTTATACGTATGCGCCCGGTATATCTGGTGATACCTCTAAAGTGGTATCCCTGCTACCTGCCGGTGCCTATGAGCCTAGTTTTTTGCTCTGTTTACAAAAGCACACCCAGCCGTGCGCACAGCTCAGACTCTAGCATAAAGACGAGGGGTACCTGGGAATACAGTGGTATTTACTATCGCATGCACGCATAATGTCTCACCCTGAACCTCAGTCCCGTATATCCACATGCTCTAAGAGTGATCCTATCGTGTAAACCTTATGGCAAAATCAAATCGTAGAAACGGAGCGTCCTCTTTGCACCAGCATACTTTGTAACAATGTCGCGCGAGATAATGATCTCGCCTTTACCTGGGTAAGCCTTCAATGTGCACGGCGACATATTTCTTCCAACGGGAACATTTAGAATAGCAGACCCGGAAAGAAGTTGTGGAATTGCATTTTATTTGGTTGGTAACGAGTGATCCTGTCATGGACGTCCTTCCTCCGATGTTGACATCGTTTTGCAGCCAACGGGCAACCGACATCCATTGGCCAAGATGTCAGGAAAAGACATGCTATGAATGAAGCCGCATCACAGCCCCCACAGCCAAATGTCACTCAATTCCAGATTTTTTGGAACAGTAGGTAAGCTTCTCGACATCAGTGTCTCGCATTGAGCCATCTGCGCTTGCGACGTTTCCAGGAAAACCCATTGTATTGGGTTGGCAGTGCTTGCTTGGGAGTGCGATATTCCTTTCTACATTCTACGAATTTCTACCTCTGCATTGTGCCTCTGAATCAAGTCATATTCACGTATATCTCGGTAATGTTTTTGACAAATGATCATCTCGCACCCCGTGTCAAACTGCTCATTGATTCTGTCTGTCCCCGCTCGGATTTATCTCTCGGCTGTAAGCACGTCTGCAATGACGTGGATGCGATTATGTGAACGGTGGCAATGCTAGTGCATGTTATTGCCCTCTGAGGACTTCGGGACAATTGCGTAGGCAGGTTGATAGCCGATGACCCTAATTTGTCATCTCGCAGGGGGGTGTCTGGGTGTCTGTTGTGCGTATGGCCCCCTCCCAAAGTATATACAACATTTCTGGGGCCAGAGACCGGTCCGAAGTTAGTGCGACCGCGAACTACCTAACACCGCTGATTGAACCATATTCTTTCGCTTCAGATCCTTGTGATTGTCACTTAGACGTTTGACGACCCGGGGCTCCCCATGTTACTCATGTCACTTGCGTATGAGGTCCGCGCGGCGTTGTCACCACCATTTGTTGCCGGTGCTCAGGATACATGCCGCTTGCCAGCGCTGCTACCCATCTTCCGGAGCACCGATACATGGATAGATGCAAAAAAATGGCAAACTCGTGAATATGCACTTCCCCTATCAATCGCCCCTCGAGGTGCCCCTCTCCAATGTCGCGTTAATTTGAACAGTGGAAGGCACGTTGTTCAGAATCCCCCATTCATTTTTAATTTTGATGGGTTTTCCGATCAAGGGCGGGCGGGTAGATCTCACAGCGTGGTTAATCTTATAGAAAAGAAGTGACCGGACTATACGCCTGGGAGCTTGTTTCCCTGGTGGGCGCGATTCTGTAGTGCTGCGGTGTTGGGGGGGATCCTTTGTAACAGCCTATACAGTAAGTATTTTTGTACGCAAGCATGATGAAAATGCAGCAAATGATAAATTCATGGGTTGAGACAATAAAATAAAATTTCAGGAAGGCAGCGACTACAGCGGCCTGTGACTCTACACCAATCAGCTCTTTTTCCATGCCCTGGCTCGCATGATTAGTGCATCATATTATCAGGGTGATTCCTGGCACCTCATATCTGCTTTCCAGCACACCTTGCCAGCGTTCCGTCTAACAATCCTCATGCTGGCGCATATCACAGCTTTGTCGCTCAAGGGAGTTTCGGCGTCAGGGGGCGCTTCACAGGCCGCTCGCTTTTCGCTAGAGTCGGCTCGGAATATCCGAGATTGACCTTAGTCATTCTATGCCATAGGTAAAGCCGCAGAGCTTGTAGCGGCACCGAAACGCGCCCGACTAGCTAGTTTCAAGATCTGTTTATTTCACGTATGTCTTCCTCGATGTGCATTATATGGCGCAGGCGCCCGTGATGCTTGTTCTAGTTGGAATGCAGGGTTGGGGTGGATATATTCCCTCTTAAGGAGCAAAATCTGATAGAATCTAGATGATGAAGTGTGCCGCTAGGGTGCGGCGAACAGGCTATCATGCAGGCGCACGTGTTGTTGTTGTTTGAACGATGGGAAACAAATGTATTATTATTGTGGCCTGTTTACAAGCCGACTTCTACCCAAACAAACTCAGGGCATGCTATGCTCGCCACACGCTTTTTGGTTGGCTTTTTCGATGTCTTCGTAATCGCCCGCGGCGTTGACTCGCTCTCTGGTGGCTTGATCCTTGTGGTGATTTCACACAAGAAATCCGGCCGTGCTAGCCATGATGCTATCCAACGCCCCTCTCGCTTCACACAAATCCTGTTACTGGCCTTTTCTCTTGACGCATACCTATCATCTGCTCAATGGCCCGGAATGTACTTGACCGATGCATTGTCACGTCATTGCACGCTTAGCCTCGATTCGTGCCTTTACCAGAGTACCCCCTATGCCTTTGCCGCCACCTAAAGCGGACTGAAACGTTCTCGGCTCTAGCGTTCGCCGCATGTCTCGTCGTGAACCACAGCTCCTCCAAGCCGCGCGTGTCTCCTGACAATGTCTACGCTAGAGCTCGAGAAAAGCGTTGCTATAAAGCATCCTCACAGACTACCACAACTCGACAAGTCCAAGATCCCTGTGATAACGATGGCTGTATGTCGTCTTCTACGCCTTGTTTTTTTTTTTTTCGCTCGTGGACTCATTGAACCGCTTAGGATCAGCTGGATGGCTCTGAAGGCGACGACGAAAGGCTCTACACCAACTTCCTGCACAATAGGGTCGCCAGAGATTACAACCTCACCATCGAATTTGTATGTCGCACCCAAATTTGAAGAGTTGAGGTCCACTAATATTTATGTTTGTTTTTAGGTATGTAACCGCGTGTGGGATGCCGGTGCCTGGAAGTGGGAGGCAAAACTGTTTGGTAAGCCTTTGTTGAAGGCCACGAGAATCCCTGCGCTCATAATGTTGGTATTTGAATAGTCGATGGAACGCTCGCAGCCACTGGTCATGGTGCCCGAAAAGGACACGCCAAGAACAACGCCTCCCGAACATACGTGATCGAGCGCGGCTTCGGAGTGCCTGAACCCTAGGATTTCGAATACTTTTTCTGCCGACTATGCTCCCCAGATGCTGTGGTTCTGGATCTCTAATTTTCTGGTCCTGCGTTCCGTTGGGATTGACATAGTGATGGCTGTTCCTGTATCGTTCTGCTCTGAAATTACTATGCAAAAATGATCTGCTACAACACTGTTTCAATGTTGGATGCAAATCACCGAGCACTCAATCTCAACTGGAAACCACAGGCAAGATAGTGCCATCAGCGCTGTGTAAAGCACATTACGTGAGCTCCGTACGGACCAGCATGTCCGCAATCGCACACAGCTCTCTCCGGTGGTTTCAGCGTATGCTTCCGCAATTAAATTTGCCGCCCGCAGACACCAGCCGGATCACACTCGATGAGTATTTGATAATGTTTGTTAAATGAGCGCTGGGCGCAATTCTTGACCCTCCGGCCGCCGCACAACTTCAGCTATCATCCCTACGTCTCATATGCAGCGCCTTGGGCTTGATCGTCTGGTCACATGTTTCACTAGAATCAGTCAGTTGTCAGAAGCTTATGGGCGTGATGTGCGTTAACCACCTGTTATTGTTTTCAGTTCTGTCACTTCAAAACAGAAGACACGACGGCCACGACAATGTCTACGGACATCCCTTGGCTCGTAACTTTCGTTCGCATAACTTCCCCCTACGAATGTCGTCATCCGGAAGTCGACGGTATCGGCGCCTAACATGATGTCACAATTCGACGCGCGTTGTTCACCGCGTCGGCTTGAGGCATATCTTGATGTTTGTGGCCGCCGCATTAAACACAGCATCGGTGATCATTCGTCGCACTCCCCTGGAGTCATTGAGGCCTTTTTGGCTCGTTCCAAGTGCAAGTAATCACGGAAAATGTCGTGTTCTTGCTAGGAGGTGCGCTGCGTGAGCCGCCGATTTCTTGCATTTCCAGTCGTATCGCCGCCAAAATCGTGCTATAAAGTGCAGTGCGTGTCCCTCGTCACTTGCACAAACCCATCGAACATTACCCACACGCTCAGCAGACATGTCTCGTCAGTGCCCTTAGACTGCTCTCCGTAGTAATTCCTTGTGTAACATGCCCCATCAGGTAACATGGAAAAATTGCTCACTCACGCGGAGGCAAATAATATGTCGGTGCGATGGGTATGTCAATGGAGCGCGTTGATTTGAACTTGTGCTCACCAATGGACAGGACGACAACGAATGTAAGGCTCGTGGAAAAGTCATTTGGATTACGAAGCTTTATCGTAGGTGCTAATAACCACAGCCCGCAATTGCTTCATCTAATGGGACAACACCGGCTCCCAGTTGACAATTTGATGGTCTCCACTGAGCAAGGCAATAGCAGGATAACCGCACACGAGAATGCTGCCACGGCGTACATGAAGAGTATTGGTGGTGCTATCTAAGGAGGCTAATTGTCGTGACTTCACCGAATGGAGTACTCAGTCTTTTGAGTCCAAGCCTTCTCGTCGGAAGTTGGCGGACACGATCATTACCGTCGAATGGACCTTCTAGACTTATCTTACTTGCTCCATAATCTTCTTATGTCCCAGTTTCTTATAAATGGCATCCACTGGCATTTTATCCTTCAAAGCGGTAATTATAATAATGATTTCGGGTGCGTCATCTGTGTGGTGAGCTTTGCGGCAGTTAAATGGCGAGGAATCTGCGGCCCAGCAATTAGATGCATGCCTTCAGAAAGCCGCATTGAGTTAGTTCCAAACAGGAGGCAACATCGCGGACCCGAGTTTTCTTGTCTTCCCACGCTACGCACCCGGCCAAGCGCCACACCGACATGCATGCACACATCGAACCTCAGCTCACTGCAAGGAAGAGAGCCTCAGTTTGATGGTTCTGGCCTTTTCTCTTGTCTGCGCCTTGTAAACGCGCCTTCTGCGTGCTACCTCTTGATCGGCGTGGCATGCTGTGAAGGCTTCACTGCCACATAACATCATGATAAGCTTCCAATCATTCTCGCCAAGCTGATACTGTTTCAAGACTCGTAGTCAGGGCGTTATATAAACACAGAGGTTGCCTTGTCATGATCTATCTCGTTTTGCGCCTGCGCCTCTCATTCACCAAAAGATTTGAACGGTGCTTTTGCATCTCGTGAAAAGCTCCAGCACATGTAACGGAGTAAAAAAAATTGTGATAACAAAGCAATCGGCGGAGGAGGCTTTGGCGTACAAAAAGGCCCTTGCTTTGCCGCCCGGAATCGCATTACTTGACCAGGAATGCTCTCCGAGTTCTGCAGCGACTTTTGAAAGCAACCGTTAAACCCGTGTGCTCCTTTCCCCAGCTTGGTCTTTCGGATACGCCTGGTCTCGGCCTTTTTTCGCATGCGCTCGGCAAATCCGATGATACCCCAATGTCGTAGCCTTGATCCCTGCCCGTGTCTCTGAGCTTTCCCTTCACGTTATTTTCACTGCTTGTCTTTCTCTCTTCACAAAGGCACCACCGCCGCGCGCAGGGTTCAGATGTGCGGTATAAAGCGAGAGGTATCCGTGGCCGAGAAGACAGTGTGGAATTCTTCACCTCATCGACCAGTAATGTCCGCGTCCGACTCCGAACCTCGTAAGTCTAAAGCCTCATCGAGCCATCGATGTTGCCGAGATGATGGTACTATGAAATCTACCGTAGAAGCAGTGCGTGCTCAGTACACCAACATCCTGTATAACAAGGTGGCGCGAGAGAATGAGCTCGCCATTACTTGGGTAAATCTGCAACATACACGCTGATGTATCGCTCCTGATGAGGTTGTGCTTTATCTAGAGATGCAAACGAAGGCGTGACGCCACTACCGACGAATTGTTGTGGTATTGTACTCTTATCAGTTCGTGATGCGGGCATTCTTGATTTGGAATCGATCTTGACGTCGCTTTACAGTTAACGGACAATCGACATTTACAGGCCAGGGCGTCAGGCAAGGGCATGCTAAAGATGACGCCTCGCGACAATATCTGGTGGCGAACGGCCACCAAATTCCACCCCCCTTGGAATGATGGGTTACCTTCTCAACGATTCAGTGCCTGATAGCACTGCATCCGCAGCTGCGACCGTTCACCAAAAAACAATGCGTTGGGTTGCCGGTGCTACTTGTGAGCGCGACATTCCCTCCCGCATCCGAGTCCGGAGATTTCTCCCGCTGCACGTGCATTTGAGTTAGGTAATAGTACACATGTAAGCCCTGCAGACGATAAACGATCCACTTTCCATCCCGTACCGAGAAGAAAAAACTCATAATTCGCCTCAACTCTAAGTGTTATCTGCAATGACATGGATGTGTGTGATAATGCAAGCGAAGGAAGCGCCGGCGTATGTTTGTTCCTCGGTTGGGAATTAGGATCAGAGCGGGTGTAGGTTGACGGCTGGTGGCTCTAGTTTGCAGTCCGGCGTACGACAGGTGGCGCCCATTGTTTATCACTCCGCCCAAACCCACGTGAGCCCTTGGCGCATGAGGCAATCAGTACCACCCCAAACTACCTCAACACAACACATGTACACCACGTTCTTTACCTGCAGACTGGACTACATTCTGTTGCTTCGGATCCTCCATGTCGTCACTCAAGCGTTTGGCCGCTACAGCTCCTGCTCACTCCCCTCCTGATAAAATCTTGGCCTCCGCGCGGCGTTGTTATTATCCTGTGCAAATTTTTGCTGTAAATGTTCAGGATATGCCGCTCGCCAGCGTTGCTACTGTAATCGGGCACTGACCCTTGGATACACATAAATAGCGATCTCTTCCTCCGTCAGTCGCCCCCCAAGGTGATCCCCTCCACAGTCGTGTTAATTTGAAGAATGGAAAGTACGTTGCAATAATAACCCCCCTGATAATTTTTGATGAATTTTCCAATCAAGAGCGGCCGAACAGCATAATTCAACTTCAGAAGATGGCCAAACGTTACAACTGGAAAGGTCCAGAATTTGTACGTACTGTTTTCTCGTAGTGTGGGCTTAAGCTTAGCTCCTGCAAAGGAGAACTCGACGGGCCAGGCGACTGGTGGGCGAGTTATCCATTGTAGCAAAGTATACCGTGAGTAATTTGCGTGCACTGGGCGAACCAATCTTTGATCTGGAAATGCAGTAGACCATGAAGTTTGTGGGTTGGGACTAGGGTCCTCGAGGAAAGCTGCGGAAAATGCAGCGGCGGATTGCTATTTGCGTCGAATCTCCCTTCCTTCATCCCCGGGACTCGCAATCGGTGCGCCATATTCTCAGACTGAGAGTAATATTATCAATTTCTTCATATCTGGTTTCCAGCAAACACTTCAGTATCCTGTCTGATAATATTCGTCTTGGTACATACAATAGCGTTATCATGGTGTTAGATGCTCGAACCTGTGAAACTTTCATGTGAAACAAATGGTGCGCCATTTGCTTGTTGTTATTTTGATCGGCTCCCAACTTGGTGCTCAGCTGTTCTTAGCCTAAATCTCTCACCGCCTTGCGCGCGCGGCATCCTGTGGCCTTCCCACGCCCAGGACGTCACTAAGGGAACCAATCATCGCAAAGAATCCACACAGGCGCAAGCATTCCAGTGCTGGGTTGAAACGCCGCCACACGCTTTCGCTTGCGAACATTCCTTTTTTGTCATTCTTCACCGCTAGCAACGAGTCTACTGTGCCCAAAATAAGTCCTTTCCTGGCAGAAGGGACCCTTAATGCCGTCCTATCTGGGGGGGAAATAGCCGCCGCGTGGCGCGGCTTCTCATCGGTTTGCTGTGCGCACAACTACCACACGAGTATCGGTGTCCACTCTCCATGCATTCAGGTCAATGCCTTTGTGCATCGATCTTAGCCCGTATCTTCTGTTTCCACCGTACTATGGTATGTTCTGTGGATCTTTGTTGTGGGTTGGCAGGTGGGTCATCTCGCTCGCAGCCTTGGCCCTCGTTATCCATATACTGCACTATAACGCATCTGTGGGGTCGGGCTCTGCAGTGTGTCCCTATTAGGGGGCGCAGTTCTGTGTGGGGTTTGCTCATCTGCGTTTTCCGCTCGGCTGAGAGCATGTGTTTCGACGAGGTTACAGCAATGATCCACAATCCGAGGCCGCCATTCATTACCTTCTTTCTTCTGGTGTATCAGTGCCATCGGATTCGGCCGGAGGCGATGGACGTATTGTAATTTTCGTCCGCCCAGCGGCATTGCAGCACTGGACACCCCCTGGTTGGCTCTCTGTCGTTCCTTTAAATATGGGTGGCCCCTCACGTTGCTTTTCACCCCCTCCAACTCGACAACCTTCGAGGTGATGTCTCCCCAAGTGATCGTACCACAAGCATTCGACCCCAGTATTGGCAATAATGCACCGCCCCTTGTCGAGGAGCGCCCACGAGACTACGTAACACTTTTACATAATATTGCGCACAGCAATCGCTGGTCCTTCCACTGGGTAAGCACCTCAAGAGGTCGTCATTTACTGTAACATTACTCACTTCCTCACTCCGTTTCACCACAGGATGATAAGCAGTCCAGACGTTCCGGACGAGTTACCTGGCAAGCTGCCGCCATAAGTAAGTTTGCCGCTATATGCGCTACCCGAACGTGCATACTAAGCTCCTCGCCCTTGCGCAGTTGACAACGTTCCTTGTGGTCACGGGACCGGCTCTAGGATGAGCCAAGCTCGAAACCAAGCGGCGCAGGCCGTATTGATTCACTGGGGCTACATCGGGCCAGAATGGTAGCTTGGGACAGGTTCTATGTCGTCGATCAATATGATCGAGTTCTCGACGGCGATAGGAGGTTGGCGCGACGATGACGGACTCCTCCCATATCTTTTCTATCTATCCTATCTATTCGGACTCATTTCGACACCCACGTGGACCTCTTACATATTGTTCTCTTTACATGTAATAATTGTTTGTATTGAATTGGACTTTGACGACGTATAAACATGTGTGTGTTACTAGTTGTTTGAGAATGCTCATGAGCGCTTATTTTTTTTTGCGTATCTAACGAGATCCTTTAATTATGGCGAGCAGCCCCACCTCCGGCGGCACTTACGTCGCTTCAAAAGATCACATCGTCCGTCAGCACACCTGATATCATAGTGATGCGCGGTAAAGATTGATGCTTACTGTCAGAGGAGAGGGAAGGAAACCTCCGTAAAGCATAAGAAATGAGGGAGCCGAATTTTGCAATTGGGATGAGGTTCCGACGACGCGAAGCGGAGTATACGTGGTCGCAAGATGACCCGTCTGACTTGTTGCGCTGGATCCGCAAGCGAGAGAGATGAGATGAGCGGCCAACCTCCTGTGGCTGCCGTAGTATTGTTGGTAACAACCCTGGGTCCATCTTGATGCGGTGGCGGCGTCAATTGAGGTAAACTTGATTTAATTCGATCGAATTCTGCTCCAGGGTGATCGGAGAGCCCGACAAATCGACAAATTCTATCTTTTGACTGCTCCAGAAACAGGAGAAGCGACAACTAAGCTACTGGGAGCATATAATGAGGAGCAGCCCCTTATCCTTCCCACAAGCCTTCCAAGGATACCTCGTGCCGGCTGTATTCAGCGAGTCATAGCGCCGGGTGAAGCTAGCCTATAAAGTCCCACCAGCGACAGTAACCTCGGGCGCCACTAACCTGTACACTTGCACCCCTCTTGAAGCACCTTCTGCAACACCCAGCGTCGAGAGAACGATAAAACAACATCATGTGTGAGTCACTTTCGTTGAGCGATCGCATGCGAGGCACGGACGAGTCACTGCCGCCGCAGCTACGTCCACGAACGCCATAGAGCTGCATAACATGGCCGAGAGATACGGCTGGCACGTGCAGTGGGTGAGTATTGCGGCCCAGTTCTGCAAAGTTGTACTTGCACAATTGACCTTTATCGTACGCTGAAACGACTATAGAACGAGACTGAAACCAAAGACGCCAGGGGAAGAGTGACTTCCTGGTCGGCGACACTCCAAGGTAAGGGCGCTCCCCTCTTCCAGTGTCACTTGCGCAGCAAACTGACATGTGTTACAGTTGAACCTTTGCGAGGTCGAGTGTTTAGTGGCGAGAGCTCGAAGAAAGGAAAGGCCCGCGACGTCGCTGCAAGCCAGGCTCTGCAAGTCCTAAGATCCTTGGGATACGAATAGAACGAGTCCCTTCTTGACTACAACCTCGCCACCGCTCGCTTTCGTAGAACGTGTTTCTGTAGAAGTTCCTGGTTTGGCTTAGACTATTTATTATAACCAGCCCCCCAGATCTCTTCTTTCTGTCTGCGCTCTACCCTCAATGTACCGTACATCCCCTCTCTGAATCGTATCCCAGAGTCAAGCGAGCAGAGCCGGCTAGCAAGTAAAGCGATTTTTGCTTACCGAACCATAACAGGAAGCTGAAAAAAGCGGATCTATTGTTGGGGTATGTGTCTGCCCAAGGTATTGAGAACTAGCGCCCATGAGGAAGCGAGGAGCAGGGCAACGATCGAAAAGGCTTGCAAGAATGGCAGGACCCTGAACATTGTCATCGGGCCTCAAAAGCCAAGTATGAGAGATGACCATCGCAAGAAGGTACAACGACGGCTAAGGACATCTAATCTGGAGGTCCACCGACAAGTATCGCTGGCAAGCATCTCGCACTCTGATATTTGCTTGTGTTGAGTGAAGATTTGTAATACATACAATACACGTGCTGACTAATATTTCGCTCAGATGATCATTTTAGCATCAGACACCAGCTGAGTGACTTCGCCAGTCACAGCTTTGAATCTATCTTCTTTGTTCGCCACCTTTGCTAAAAGAGGAGGAATCATCCCTAACGCAGTATCATCGAGGATGCTTCGGTTTGCTTTGCTCGCGTATACCTTCAACAAAAAGTCAGTTCTCTTGGAGACAATTAGCGCCCACTTCGGCTTGGCTCACAATATTTCCCAGCGCTACTAAAGCCCGATATTGAGCTTCGCTATCTATATTAGCAGTCGATGTGATCTAGGAGCTTTTCAGTATTAATTAGATCGAATATGGGACATGAACGGACCCTTTGAATTAATTGTACCGCCAGGATGACTCCAGCCGTCGGTGCGCCTTGGATAATAAGACACGAATAACTGATGCGAAGAAGGATCAAGGTTAACTAATCCATTCTACGAACAATTGACTTACTTGAGAACAATGGTTCCCAGTGCCACCCAATGAGGCTTGACGAAGAGGGAGTACGAAGGCTTTAATAATGCCTCGAACAACTTGGAGTGTGAATTTGGTGAGACTGCTCATTCGAACCAGACGAGGAAGCCGTTCCGGCTGATCCACTCACTGCAGTCTCCGGGCTCCCTAGCGCGCTTATCACGGGGGGCTGGAAGATATTCGCGATGCCCCGCAGAGCTAGCAGTATATTCGTCTCGAGAGTTTTTGGAAGTGGAGTCGGCCAGGGAGCTTCGGTCCATCCTGATGCGGACAGGATAGTCTGGGCGAAAGCCAATACGTCTGTTGGCTGTGATACTATGCTCGGAGCATGAGCCACCGCTAAGCGCGCAAGATCTATGATCGGGAAGCGGTCTTCCACAGGCCACCTCGCAGCGATACTCAGGACGGAAAAGGCATCTTGCCGAGAGATCTTCACGGGCGTCGTTGAAGCAGGATCTGGAGAGGCTGCATTGAGGGCCACGAAAACCCTGTCGAGAATGACGCTCTCCTCCTTGGTGAAGGCTAGCACAGAATTACTCTGGTCGCGATGTCAGATACTTTCAAATTGACCTCAGGATCAGACTACTGACAGGGTCTCTTGCAAGCGTATCGTTAGTACGGAAAATCTTAGTTCGCATGGCGGGAACGTTCGCTTGCTTGAAGGGAAGAGTTGCCCTCTATCATCGAAGTTCTTTCTTGAGTTGAGAAACAGCGCGTAGAAGGTGAATTGCTGACCACAGGGATAATGGCATTAGGAGCAAGTTGCTTTGGAGTTATCACTGGAGGCTGAACGCTGGGAGCGTGGTGATAACCCGAAGCTCCAGTAAAGGGATCCTGATATGATCGTCCGGATGCTGAGGCAGGTGCAGCAGCGGGAGATCCGTGATAGCCGCCCGCTCCTGTGAATGGATCTTGAAAAGAGTTACCAGGGTCGTTTCTAGATGGAGCAGGATTCTCTGTTGCCTGATATCGAGATGCCCCTATTTTCTTGGGGGTCAGATGGCCCAGAGCCGCCGAATGGTGCATCACACACCAGTAAATGGATCAACGTAAGCATTGCTTCCTGTACCAAGCTGCTGCCCGGCGGTGTTTTGTTCGATAAACTTGACGACCTGATCGATGTACGACTCTGGGAGTTCGTTTGATTGCAGGAACTTCAATGCGGCTTGGTATGGGTTATCTGGCAGCATAGCAGTCTTCAGCAGGATTGTAAACGCCCCATTCAGGTGGCTGAAATATCACCTGTAATGTTGTACGGGAGCTTCAGAGGAGGCACTCCTTCTTGGATATCAACGTCAAACACGTAGTCATACTCCTTCCCCTCGTACAACTGCTTGCGTCCGGACCCCACAGCATCCACTACTTCGCCTATCTTTTGCCATGAACCAGATGTCCACTAAACGCACAAGGATGTTTTATGTCAAACAGGTGCGAAAATGCTCTTTCTTACCTGGTGCGCCTCTACTGAGCCATTTGCAGCTTTGACCATCAAAACTTGCCCCTCCTTTGTCCCTGGGGCATTGAGTGCTTCTGGGCCAGGCAGGTCGGATTTTTTCACATCGCCAATCTGTTGTCTGCCAAAGGATCCTACGTGTCAGAAATTCGCCAGACGTTTGTCAAAGTCGCCGGGTAGCAGCTTACGAAGGAAGGGCTTGTTTGGAAACCTCCTCGTCGTATTTCTAATTTTTGCGTCAGCGATGTGTAAATATGCGGAGAAAACGAAGCGTGCGGACTTTGAGTTCTTCGGCCTCAGCCCACCGTTCGTTGGTCTCGCTAAACACGCGAACGACGCCATCACTGCTTCCACTGACAATATCACCATTAGGCATCGCAGAAACCGCCCATACGGAAATGGCAGGATGCACGATGACCTGTGTGCACTCTCCATCTGAGGAGACAGGCGGTTAGGATAGAGGAAGCGCATTTGAAATACCTTCACCTTTCCATACGCGGACGCTGCGGTCCTCGCCGCTTGACACGATATCGCCGTTCGGCAGCAACGCTAGAGAGTACACAAACGATGTGTGCCCAGACAGAATGTGTATGACGTCTCCTTCCAAGGTCCACACCCGAATCTCGCTGATGCGCCAGATATGAATACAACGTTGAAATGCCAAGCCACCACGACACACCTGTCGTTTGAGCACGAGGCAAATCCAATATCTGGAATAACGACAAGTCCACGGACGGCATCTGCATGCCCGTTGAATGTCCTCATTCCCTTGTGTTGCACCCAGTGACGAATCGTCTTGTCCGCGGAACCTGTGAATAATGCAAGTATTCATATGGTGTTCGATGTCATTTGGGAGAAATACATCGTACCAGTGAGGAAATGATCACCATCAATAGCAACGACAGCCCAAACGGCTTGAGTATGGCCTCTAAGCTCATACGCAGAGTTGAAGTTCTTCCACACACGAGCGGTCCTGGAAAGAGAATTGAAGGGGTGTGTATATCTCGAAATTTGCTAAGTGCCTACTTGTCCCAAGATCCAGAAATAATCGTCCCTTGCCTCGTTGCATCCAAAGCGCAAACATTCTCGGAGTGCCCCAGAAGAGTATGTGAAGGTTCCGTCTGGTTCGAACCGATCGGAAATACGTTGATGAGAGTATCTTGACCGCCAGCAACGATATAACCTTAAAGTAGTTTCCTCCATCAAAGGAGGGAAAAAAAAATGGATCGGAAATGAGGCGAAATACCTAATGGCGCGTTAGGTGTTGGTTCCAAGTACGCGACTGCGTTTACATATCGGGAGCCAGCCTGAAATGGCGTGGCAGGGACGAAGGGACCTAAGCCTTCAGAGCGAGTCCAAGCTATAGCCTTGGTATCTCTTGATGCAGAGAGGACTAGATATGGTGTGGGCGAATCGACGGCCCGAACCTGATTGTCATATTGTGTTTCGCGTACGTCGAAGTTAGGCGTTCCAGCCAGCAATCGTACAATCGTGGGACGTCAACGCACATCCGATGTATGTCCAGTAAGGGTACAAGATAGCTTGTACACCATTGGAAACCTCTCCTTGACGCGTAATCGAGATTGGGAGTGTGGGAAAACCGCGAGAGCGCCAAACTTCAACAAACATGCGAACAAAGTTCGAGCTTTTTTGCTTTGCGCGTTCACCGTTCTCTGCCAGTTTTACTTCTTGGGGCTATTCCTAGTTCTCGTTCCAGAAGCGCTGTTGATCAATTGGAATTATGTGGCATTGCCGAGAGGCCGTGATCTTGTTTCGTCGTTGAACGCCGTGGGTCGTTTCTCTCCCGGTTGCCAATCCAGCTGCTCGCGTCATTTTGCCCAACAACCATCAGTTTGGCTACTTTTCACACCATCATTCATCCTCCAATGGCGATCTCGGCGTGTCGTCTATTGAGGGTGAATAGGGGCACAGTGGACACATGGTTTTCTCTTGTTCACAGGTAGAGGAGGGCTTGCGCTTCTGGGTCTATTCAGATTGGAAAATAACTCTTATGGCGAGTGTCCCATCTCCTATTCGCATTGCATTGGTGGTCTGCTTCGGTCTTGTCATGACGATTGCCGTCGTGAGCTAAATTTTGTTTTCTGCTCGCTTGGCTTTCACAAGTAGGTAGACAAGTGTTTTCAACGACATCTTCCTCTTGAATATTGTCATATCCAGTTCTCCTCTGCGACAGGACATCAAATATGACAATCGCCCAAAATATCAAGTGCACAGCATGCATTTGTCAAATCTCCTCGCACTCTTTCCGTGCATAACAAAAAAACTTAGTCATTCTGCCAGTAGGACACATCGCGCGACCAATCAGGAGATATCGATCCCTGCCCAAAGACCATAAATTTGACTTACGCTTCACTTGCCGTCATGCTATAAACTGGGCCATCCGCAGGCCTGGCAACGCGTCATTCAGCAACCCTTGGTTCCATCTTGGATATATGTTCGGAAATAATTTGCCGCCGCGGAATACCCCTTTTATGTGCTTGAACTATAGCCATATAGATTTAGCGCGGGCTGGCGCCACTCAATCCCTCCTCGGATTTCTCCTCAGATTCGTCACGAATGTTGGACGCAGGTCGTATTTAGCACGCCGCGGAACTTGGAAGCCTGGAAGGGCGGTTCGATATCTGCACAACGCTACGATCATCTCTCCTACAATTGCACGAGCTACGCAATGGCACTACTATGAGGTTTCTTCCGTTTTTTGTTTGGCCAGCCACCGCGCAAACTACTATTCTTTCTTCAAATTGGATATTCATTGTGGCTCTGTAGATCAGCCTGGTAGCGGGGGGTCACTCCACGACTGGTTGCAAACTCCAGAGACGTAGAAACCTAACCGAGCCTGGCTCAAAAGGTTCAAACGAGGCCACAAGCAGGACATACACTTGCTCTACACCCCTCCCGTGTTTTGGGAGTGCAAAGGAGAATCATATAACATCCACTACTCGGCTGAGCTGTCGCGAGACTTCGTAACAACATGGACATTTCCCTGCACATGTTGAGGCAAGTCATTTACATGCCACGCATACTTGTATTGACAGATCCAGGACGACATGCACTAATTTCAGCACTGTATTTAGGGTAACTGATGGCGGTGAGGTACAACTTGCATGAATTACTCATTTTGTGGTATTTCGAGTCGACAACCCGGAAAGGAATACAGTTGCATGACAGTATCCCACGAAGACGGCCCGACGACGCTGTATTTCACCGGTGCTGTATACACCGCCGTCTCTCTCATCGGCAAACTCATCGGGAAGAGACAAGAACAGAAAAGGGACAGAATGCGCCCCTTCGAGAAAGAAACGCCGACCAAGTGGTCGGTATTCACAATATTAATCGCGCGACCGGTAGTTTGGTGAACCTGAACAAAGAAAGAAGAACGACATTCGAATCTTTTGATATCGTCATTTTCCTACAGCGTGCCTTTTGGTGTGAGGAGGGAAGATTGTTTTGATTTTATTGACAAGCGTCTACCTGGCGGTATCTCATAACGGCTTGCTCGTGAGTAGTGATACGCCGACATCGGGAGAAAGTGACGTCCGATCAGTTAATTGTCCATTGGATTCTAGTGTGCATTCTCCTCTCCCGTCAATAATATCGCGTTGCTTGGGCTTGCTTTAGGCGACAAAGGAGCATAGAGAGAGATGGATAGAGAAGGCGACGTCTCTCTCCTGCGAAAGAGTTACATGAATTCAAGTCTTGAATAGCCCACAAACCACACAAGACCACCAATTTTTCCGATTTTTGCCCCAAAATACATCGAGGAGAACCCGTCAACTTGCTGTGTGATCACTCCGTCCGTCACCATGTGGTTGGGCCGGGTGTCGTCGCAACGCCCGTGCCTTTTGGTCGTTCCCAGCTATAAATCCATCAAAGGGAATAACAAAACAGCTAGAATGTACGCACTACTGTACGTTTGCAATGACATTTTCGTGAGACGTTGCCTTTGAGAAATCACTCCTACTCGCTGATAGGTATATGTATATGAGTTGCTTAGACGCTTTGCAAATGGCTTGCATCGCATCCGGTACACTGGTATCTATACGTCATGATCGATCGAAAGGATGAAGGACGAGATTTCGCAGCTCAAATGTTGGATACCAGGATGTCGGGAGCCTGATATGCATGATGCCAGTACTAGTGTGCGAGCAAGGAGAGCGAGACTAGCAGCATCAGCATACATGTTGATCGGCCTTGAAGTTCATCCCCCCGGGGAAACAAGATGATGGTCCGCGTTCATGTTGCCGTAAGAGCAAGTGGTCCATCAGAGCGAGAAAGTGCAGTAGTCGTGGTGGTAGGAGAGCCATCGGGAAAGTCAAAACAGGCCGCGACAGAACACCCTCTTACCCCACAAACAATGCAATAGGAATCCTGGGAAATTTTCGTGCCACTGAACCACTTCGTATCCCCATATTGACTGGAGCGTGCCGGACAGGGGGGACCTACTGGGCGGAATGGCGAGTAAGTGACAGGACGGAGTGTCTGTACGCGTGACGCCATACCCCACAAACGACAACGAAGAACGACGTCACAGGCCCATCGTCGATCGAATCGAACCGGTCAAAT
>Ga0307508_10002873_pt1 | contig 17848 bp, 18 predicted proteins | sample 9_EM_MG_FD_203089 | JGI IMG/M metagenome (GOLD analysis project Ga0307508, IMG submission 203089) | Populus trichocarpa ectomycorrhiza microbial communities from riparian zone in the Pacific Northwest, United States - 9_EM | ecosystem: Host-associated > Plants > Roots > Unclassified | place... | reverse complement strand
CGAACCCGCACCACGGACGCGACCAGGACGACCAAGCCCACCCGGACCACCGAACCCACCCGGACCACCGAACCCACGCGGACTACCAAGCCCGCGCCCACGCATACGGAAAATGCCACACCCGCGCAGCACGCCGCGACGACCACCGCCGCAGCGACGGCGACCGACTCTGCCGTGCCCACCGGTGACGACGGCGGCCTCGGGCCGTTCGGCTGGCTGTGCCTGCTGTTGGTGCCGTTCGCCGCGCTCGCCGTCGCGCTGCTCGTCGGCCGGTCACGACGCTCGCAGGCGTGGGACGACCGGGCCGCGGCCCTGTCCGGCGAAACGCGTACCGTCATCCGCACCCGGCTGCCCGCGGTGTTGTCGACAGAGACGCCGGCGGAACGCGCCCTCGCCTGGCCGCCGCTGCGCGCGGACCTGATCCGGTTGGGACACGGCTGGGCCGCGCTCGCCGGCGGCGGTGCCGACGAACCCCGGCGCTCCTTCGCGGCGCGGATCGCCACGCTGGTGCGGGACCTCGTCGCGGCGATCGACGGCGAGAACGAGGCGCTCGCGGCGGGACGGGACTGGCGGCTGCTGCGGCCCGCGGTGGACGCGGCCGGGCAGGCACTGACGGCAGCGCTCACTGGGCAACCGGTGCCGGGGCCGGGACAGTACCCGGGCGGCGAACCCGGCCCGCCGGGAACTCCGGCTTGACGCAGAGCTGCCGGCATCGGTGACTTGTGACTAGAGTTGTCGTGTGCCTATAGTCGTGCGTATGACGATGAAATCGCTTCGCCTGGTCGGGACGCATGAGATCCGCGAGCTGCTCGGGGGCACACTCGCCCGGCAGCGCATCTACCAGATCACCAGCCGGAAGGACTTTCCGGACCCCTACGCGACGCTCGCCCAGGGCAAGCTCTGGCTGACCGGCGACGTCGAGCTGTGGATCCGCGAGCACCGGCCGAGCGCCGTCAAGAACATTCAAGCCCGCAGATCGCTGCGTACGAGGAGACGCACCCGGCCCTGATCGGCCCAGAAGTCGAACCGCTGGTCAGCCGCGTCCGTAGGGTTGGACATGGCAGAGTGGCGCGACATGCCGGCCGAGGCGCTCATCGACGGCCCGCCGGTGGGCGGCGAGTTGTTGCTGCGGCGTACGTTGCGGCAGGTACGCGCCGAACGCGCGAGCCTCTCCGCCGGCACGGACGGCGCGCGGATGAGCGTGGTGCTCCAGCCGGCCGCGGGGCAGGTCCGGGTCAGCGCGCGGATCATCGGCGGGCCGGGCGGGCGGCTGTGCCGGCTCGTGGCCGTCAACCGCACCGGCGAGCGGCGGGCAGTGGGCGACCGTTTCCTGGCGGCGGACGGCACCACGATCGAACGGGTCACCGACGCCGCCGACCTGGTGACGATCGAGCTGACCGACGCCGCGGGCACCGTCCTCGCGTCGGCGCCCCTCCCTACCCCGGCACGGTGACCAGCGGCCGGCGGATGAAAGCCTCGTGCGCGCGGCCATGAGCCCTCGGCAACCGCTGCGGTCAGCGGCTCAGGTGCTCGTGCCGCATCTTCCACACACCGTGCTGCCGCGTCACGACGTTGGTGCCGCGGCCCTCCCCCGAGGCCGGCTTCCCATCGACGACACCCGTCCAGCGAAAGCGGTAACGGCACACCGCCAGATCGTCGGCCACCGCGACCCACTCGAGCTCCTCGATCCGGTACACCTCGTCCTGGATCGTGGCGAAGGTGCGCTCGATCGCGGCTCTGATCGCCTCGATGCCGTGATAGGAGCCCTCGGTGAACCAGTAGCTCGCGTCGTCGGCGATCAGCGGCGCCACCTGGTCGAAGTCGTGCCGGTTGGTGGCCTGCTCGTACCGGCGCATGAAGGCCGTGAGGCCGGCCGTCCCGTCGCTCACCGGACCCCCGGCAGCACGGTTCCGATGATCCACACGACGGAGGTTACCGGTTCGGGTGCCGCGCGCCGCCGGACGGGCAGCGTTGACCGGCCGGTGGTCGCCGTTGTCGGCGCGCCTCGTGCTGGTTCGGTCCGGGCCTGTCCTGCGACGATCTTGGCCATGCAGCAGGACGACTTCTGGCAGCTCGTGCGGTCGCTCGGCCCGGACCCCGGGGACGCCGACTTCGAGCGCCTGACCGGGGAACTCGCCACCCGCAGCCCCGAGGACATCATCGGCTTCGAGGACCGGCTCGCGGCCCTGCTGTACGCGCTGGACACCCCGGCCCACGCCGCCGCCGCGCGGGCCCACAACGACTGGTTCCTCTACGTGCGCTGCGCGGGCGTCGCCGCGGGCCGCGGCACGTACGAGGAGATCCTCGCCCAACCCGCCAAGCTGCGCCGGTTCGCCAGCCGCGAGGCGGAGCACCTGCTGTCGGTGGCGTCCGGCGCATACGAACGCAGCACCGGCATGCTGTGGGAACACCAGACGCCGGTCAGCTACGAGTCGGGCAGCAACACCGCCGCCTGGGGCGACCCCGAGCCGATCCGGGACGCCGCCGGCGAACCACCGGGGCCGCAGTCCTGGCTCATCCTGCGATCCGTCATCTTCCTGCCGGACGGATGGCCGGCCGCCTACGACCGGGTCGTCGATCACGTCGGGCAGGCGCTGGCCGCCGATCCGGCGTGGCAGGCCTGGTGGGAGGCCGCCGGCATCCCGGAATGTCACCTGTGGCTGTATCTGCAGGCCGAGGAGATGCTGGGGCCGCCGGGCACGACCGTCAAGGTCGGCCGGGAACGCGTCGAGGCCACGCTCTCCCAGCAACCGGCCCCGTTCCCCAGCACCGAGCCGGCGGAGCTGCTGCCCCGGGTCGTGGCCGACGTGACGAGCACGCTCGACGCGGTCCGCGACCGGCTCGGCCTCCCGCCGCTGCCACCGCTGAGCGTTCCCGACCTGCCCGCCGATCTCCCACGGGGAACGCAGCATCCGGAAACGTTCGGCGAACTCTTCGCGGGGGTGGGCGCGCGAAGCATTCTCAAAGCGCTCGCCCTCGCCCTCATCGGCCGGTTCCGGCGCGGGCGACGCCCCGGACAGCCAAAGCCCTAACGGCCGGCGACCCGCCGGAAGAACGTCCAGATGACCTGCGCCACGCCCGGGGTGGCCCCCACCGCCAGCGGCCAGGCATGGGTTCCCCCCGCGTACAGGGAAAGCTGCACCATCTCGCCAGAACCGCAGCCCGTCCACGTCGTGCTGGTCAGCGTGCCCGCGCCGGTCGTCGCCGGGCCCGCGCGGCACCCGTTCGCCTGCCGGTACTGCTCGACCTGTTCCTCCACCGTCGGTTCGAGATAGCCCTTCGCCGTGTGCCGGGTGGCGGTCGCCGTGAGGGCCAGGTCCGGGTCGGCTGTTCCGGCCGCCACGAGCAGTGACACCGGCGCCGGGTCCGGGCAGGCCTGCGCGTTGACCGCGCCGAACACCGCCACCGCAGTGAACAGTCGCGGCCGTTCGCAGGCCATCCGGTAGACCATCCGGCCGCCGTTGCTGTAGCCGACCAGGAACACCCGGGCCGGGTCGGCACCCGGCTGGCCGGCGAGCACCTGCTCGATCACCGCCGTCAGGAACGACACGTCGTCGGGCTTGGCCGTGCCGCAGCAGGCGCCCGCATTCCAGTGCTTCTGGTATCCGGCCGGATAGACCAGGATCGCCGGGCCGGTCGCGTCCAGGAAGCCGCTGCGATCCAGCTCCACCTGGGGCGTGGTGCAGCAGCCGTGCAGCTCCATCAGGACCGGCAGCGATGCCGTGCCGGAGTTCGCCGGCCGGGCCACCAGGTAGCTGCGGGCCAGGCCGGCCACGGTGATCGACACCGTGCTGCGCACCCAGCGGAGCCGGGCCGGCGGCGGGGCCAGGGTGGCGGCGACGACCGAGACGAGGATGGCCGCGGCCGCCACGATCCGCCCGAGCGTCCGCATCAGAACTGCAGCCGGGGGTCCTCGTACTGTTTGAACTCCAGGATGTTGTTCGACGGGTCGACCAGGAAGACGGTGCGGTGCTGCTCGGCGGTGCCCTCGAAGCGGGTCGCCGGGCCGGAGAGCACGCGCAGCTTGCGGTGCTCGACCAGGCGCATCAGCCGGTCGAAATCCGCGGCCCGGGCGAACGTGACGCCGAAATGTCGCGGATACGGCACCGGCTCCGGGGCTACCGCGTCCGGCTCGAGATGACAGACCAACTGGTCGCCGAAGAAGTCGAAGGTGACCCGGTCGGCGTACCGGCGGGCCAGCTTGGCGCCCAGGCCGAAGACGTAGAACTGGACCGCCTCGTCGAGGTCGTGGGTGGGCACGGCGACGTGGAACGAGTCATGGGTGTCGCGCACGGTGTTCTCCTTCGGGCTGGTTCAGGCGGCGGACGGGAAGCGTTGCGCGGTGCGGCCCGCGCCGGTGGTCAGGGCGAGCAGCGTGTCGCCGCGCAGGCCCCGGCGCAGCGTCTCCAGGGCGATGACGTCGTCGGTGGCGATGTTGCCGAGGTTCACCCCCGGGCCGAGCGTGGTGATCAGCTCGACCTGCAGGTCCTTGGTCGGCGCCTCGAACAGCACCCGGTCGGTGTCGATGCTGTCGATCACCGCCTCGAAGACGTCGCCGCGCAGGTGCCCGTCGGTCTGGGCGATGCCGCTGCGGCCGCTCTCCCGGGCCTCGGTGATCACCATGAACGCGCCGTTGTCGAGGTCCTCGCGCAGGGCGTCGACCCAGTCGGCCGGGGTGAGCTGCGCCGAGCGGCCGGTGTCCTTGTAGCCGACCTCGGACAGCACGGGCCGGTACTGCGACATCCGGCGTACGTAATCGGCCTTGCTGTGCTGGTCCAGCGGGATGGTGCCGTTCGAGACCTCGATGAAGGTGGCGCCGACTTTGTCGACCAGGCGCAGGTAGTCGTCCAGCTGGCCGGTCCACAGATGGTGCTCGAAGAGCGTGCCGCCGAAGTAGAACCCGATTCCCGCCTCGGCCAGCACCCGCGCCTTGCGGTCCAGGTCGGTGGTGACCAGCGCGGTGCCCCAGCCGAACTTGACCAGGTCGATGTACTGCCCGTGGCTGGTGATGACGTCGGTGAAGGCACCGGTCGGCAGGCCGCTGTCGATCACCATGGTCAGGCCGCTTGAGTTTCGCATTGCAATCCTCCAGGTGAGATGGGAACTACGGACGGGCCGCCGCCGGTGCGGCGGCGCCGTGCATGACCGGTCATTGGCAGGCTCAGCGGCGTACGCCGGACCGCCGCGACCGCGATGGCGCAGCTCAGATAGACCGCCGGGACGACGAGGCCGACCGCGACCGCGGTGACCACCGCCCCGGGCAACCGGGCGGCCACGGCGGTCAGCCCGGTCGCGGCGCTGAGCGCGAGAAGTCCCTGCAGCAGCAGCGGATGGGCCAGGTAGACGCCGAACGAGGCGTCGGCGGCCGCCCGGACCCGGCGGCGTCCCGGCATCGCCCGGTCCTGCCAGAGCAGGCCGAGCGCGACGAAGCTCCAGGCGACGGCGAAGCTCTCCAGCACCACGACCGGCTGGAAGACCGCGCTGGCCGCCACCGTCGTGCGCCCGAGCCACTGCACCTGGACGAAGAACCAGCCGACGCCGCCGGCCACGACGATCGCGGTGCCGGACAGGACCGTCCGCGCGTGCCGCCGCGTCCAGGCGAAGAACGTCTCGGCGTGCCCGGCCGCGATGCCGCCCGCGACCACGAAACCGAGATAGCTGAGCAGCAACGGGTCCGGGTCGCTCAGCCACCGGGGCAGGACGGCGTACGCCGCGATCTGGTAAATGATCGCCGCGGCGAGCAGCCGGCCGTGCCGGCCCGTGGTGGCCCGCAGCACCCACCGAAGCACCGGGAAGACCAGGTAGAGCTGCATCGACACGAGCAGGAAGTAGAGGTGGTACTGGGCCGTGCCGGTCAGCACGGTCCGCGCGAACTCCGCCGGCTGCCAGCCGTGGCCGAGCGCCAGGAAGTAGACCGCGCTCCAGGCCAGATAGGGCACGCCGATCAGCAGGTAGCGGCGGCGCCAGAATTCTGGCCAGCGCCGCGGCGCCCGGTCGCGGTAGCTGTAGCCGAGCACGAACGCGGTGAGCAGGAAGAACACCTCGCGGCTGACGTGCATGACGGTCAGCAGCGCGCCGTTGGTCAGGCCGGTCCCGCCGGGCTGCTGGGCGACTGTGTGCACCCCGATCACCAGGGCGACGGTCAACACCCGCACCAGATCCAGGCAGTGCAGATGCGCCGGCCGGCTGCTCATCGCGGCAGTTCCTCGCGTACGCGGCGGCGCAGCACCTTGCCGGTCGGGCCGGTCGGCAGCGCGGTCGCGATCTCGATGCCGGTGGGCCGCTTGTACCGGGCGAGGCGCCGCGCGCACAGCTCGTGCAGCGCCGCGATCAGCTCGCCGCCGGGGTGGCCGGGGCCGACGGTCACCAGGGCGACCGGCACCTGGCCGAGGCGCTCGTGCGGTGCGGCCACCACTGCTGCCGAGCGCACCGCCGGGTGGGCGAGCAGGACCTCCTCAACCTCCTGCGGGAAGACCTTCTCGCCGCCGCGGTTGATCACGTCGTCGGCCCGGCCGGCCAGGTAGACGAAGCCGTCCTCGTCGCGCGCGCCCAGGTCGCCGGTGGCCAGCCAGCCCGCCGCGTCGTGGGCGGGGCGGCCGCGTTCGGACCCGTCGTCGCCGGCCACCAGGTAGCGGTCGGCGATCTGCCGCCCGCGCAGCGCGACCATGCCCAGCTCGCCCGGGGCGACCGGCCGGCCCGCGGGCCCGAGCACGGCGAGTTCGACGCCGACCGGCACGCCCACCGACCCGTCCCGCCGGGCCGCCGGGTCGAGCGGGTTGGCGGTGATCTGCCCGGCCGCCTCGGTCATCCCGTACGTCTCCAGGACCGGCACGCCGGTGGCGGCGGTGAACGCCGCCCGGGTCGCGCCGGGCAGCGGCGCCGAGGCGGACCGGGCGAACCGGATCCGGGCGGCGACGGCGTCGGCGGGCGGCGGCTGGGTCGCCAGTGCGGCGAGGACCGCGGGCACCGTGTTCAACCAGGTCGGCGACCAGCGCGCGACCCGGTCCCAGTACGCGTCCCGCTCGAAGCGCCGGTCCAGGACCAGCGACGCGCCGCTGACCAGCGCGGCGAGCAGCCCCATCACCTGTGCGTTGACGTGGAACAGCGGCAGCGGGTTGTAGCCGCGCTCGGCCGGGCCGAACCCGTGGTGGCGCGCGACCCGGCGGGCCGCGTGCAGCAGCTGCCACTCGGAGAGCCCGATGCCCTTCGGCGCTCCGGTGGTGCCCGAGCTGGTCAGCAGGACCGCCGGGCGCAGCGCCGCGGCGGAACTGGGCCGGGCGGTGCTGGCGGCCCCGCGTACGAAAAGAGGGTGTTGGGATCCGGCGTCCCAGAGCTCGGCATCCGGAAGGTCGGGCAGCTCCGCCGGGCGGTCCGACACCAGCACGTCCACCCGCAGCCGGTCCGCGGTCGCACCGAGCTCGGCCGCCGTCAGCCGCGGATCGATCGGCACCGCGGTCAACTCCGCCGCCAGCGCCGCCAGGTAGACCGCGGTGAAGGCCAGCGGGTCGTCGGCCACGATGCCGATCCGGGCGCGCTGCGGCAGCGCGCTCGCTCGGGCCTGCTCGCGCAGGCCCTCGGCATAGTGGGCCAGGGCCTGCCAGGTCAGCAGCCGGCCGTCGGCCGCCCTGATGTACGCCGGATCCGCGGGCCGCTCTTCGGCCCGCGACGCCAGCACGCGCCGCACGTCGGACATGTCTCGCACCTCCCCGCCAGTCGGTGCTGCGACCTTTTCCGGCGGGGTTGTCAGACTGTTTTGCGTTCGCCATGAATCAGCTGAGAGATCACCATCCGTTGGCGGCGTCCCAGGTGAGCTCCCCGCTGTCGTCGGCCCGGCTCCGGGCCAAGCTGAGGCGCACCCGCACCTGGCCGGCCGTGCCACACTCGCGGCAGGTGCCGTCCAGCGCGCCGGTGAAGCCGTCCTCGTACTCCGTGACCCGGTCGTCGTCGCGGTACGCCCAGTTCAGCGGCCCTTCCACGCGCAGCGGCACGGCGCAGCCGGGGCATCGGATCAGCAGCACCGAGCGCACCGGCCGGGCTCGCAGCCCCACCGGCCGGGGCTGCCGGAGCTTGAGTGCCATCGACGGGTTGCTGAAGTTCATGCCCACGGTCAGCGCGTCCGGGCTGTGCAGCAGCAACGGGCTCAGCCGGCCGGGCGGCAGCGGGTCGACGCCGGCGCGGATCTGCCGGGCGGTGTAGAGCTGGGCGAGGCGGGCCAGATCCCCCGCCTGCTCGGCATCCAGGACAACGCCGTCGCCGGTGGCCGCTTCCTCGGCGGCTTGCACTCCGGCGGCCAGCGCCTGCCGCAGATCCCCGGAGACCGCGGCGCGCAGGCACTCCCCGGCCGCGCCCGGCCCGCTCTCCGCCAGCTCCGGCACTGTCCGGGCGTCGTCGTCCGGCGCGGTGAGCCAGGCCCGCAGACTCGCCCGGGCGGCGGACTCGGCGTCGTCGTTCCGGGAGCCGGACTCGAGCGCGGCGAGCGCCCAGCCCAGCGCCTCGCGATGCAGCCGGGCGCTCTGCGCCGGGTCCAGGCCGGCGGCCGGATCCGCCACCGCGTAGAGCGCCGGCTCGGCCTCGAGCATTGTCGTCAACCGGCGGCGCAGCCCCATGTCCGGCGTGTGGCGGTGCAGGTGTTCCAGCCGATTCCGCAGCTCGGGCGCGTATCGCAGCAGCTGTTGGTGGTCCAGCAACGCCGTCAGGCACCATTCGTCGGTCTGGATCAGGATGCGCGAGGCGAACGCGGAGCCGACTCCCGGATCGTCCGTCGCCGCCAGCGCGCCGGCCGCATCGCGCTGGGTGGGCCCGCCGTCGGCCAGAAACCCGATCATGGCCAGCCGCACGGCCCGGTCACGCGGGCGGTACTTCAGCCCGGACATGAGCATCTGGCGTACGCCGGGATCGGTCTCGGTGCGCGCGGCGGCGACGAACGCCGCGCCGGATTTGCTGAACCGCAGCGCCTGCGCCGCCGCCAGCCGTACCCGGGGAACGGGGTCCTCGAGCAGGGCCTCGATCGTCGCCAGGCCGACCCCGGCGGTCGCCTGCAACGCCTCCACCCGCACGTCCGGGGACGGATCGGCGAGGAAGCGGACGGTGAGCTCCGCCGGGCGGTGGATGGTGAGAACGGCTTTGAGCGCGCGCAACCGCAGCCGGTCCTCGGTGCTCGTCTCCAGCTCCTGGCGCACCTCTTGGTAGCTGGGGCCGAGGTAGTACAGCAGGGAGGCGACCCGGTCGTCGTCCTGCGCCAGGTCGGTCGCGGCGGCCTGGATCCGCGGATCTAGCTCGTCGCGCTGCTCGAGAATCGCCCGCAATGCCTCCGCTGCCGCGTCGCCGACGTGCCGGTAGACCTCGGCGAGCCCGCCCTCGGTGCGCACCTCGGCCCGGTCGTGCAGCGCCATCGCCAGCAACGTGTCGACCAGTTCGAAATCGCCACTCTCCCCGGCGCTGTCCGCGGCGTCGAGCCGGGTGTGATCGTTTCGGCTATGCAACTGATCGAACAGTGACATCGCGACCTGCTTGCGGGGGTGGACTCGGATCGCGATCTACGTTAGTCGCCTCCGGCCAATCCGTTCCCGATCACGCCGGTGCGGGCGGCCCGAGCTGCCGGGCCGCCCGCACCGGACGGGGTCGTGCGGGCCGTTACACCAGGCCCTGCGAGCTCAGCCACTCCTTGGCCACCGTCTCGGTGTCCTGCTTGTCGCTGATCACCTTCTTGTCGAGCTCGGCGAGGGTGGTGGTGTCGAGCTTGGCCGAGAGCGCGTTGAGGGCGCTGCGGACCGTGTCGGTGACCTTCGCCTTGTTCACCAGCGGGGTGATGTTCTGCGAGCTGAACAGGTTCTTCGGGTCCGTCAGCACGACGAACCCGTTCTCCGGGACGGCCGGGTCGGTGGTGAACAGGTTCGCCGCCTGCACGTCGCCCTTCTTCAGCGCCGCCACCGTGATCGGGCCGGCGGTGTCCAGCGACTTGAACTCCTTGAACTCGATGCCGTAGGTCTTGGACAGCCCGACCACGCCCTGGGTGCGGGTCTTGAACTCCGGCGGGCCGCCGAGGACGAGGTTCTTGGCGACCGGCGCCAGGTCCTCGAGCGTCTTGAGGTTGTACTTGGTCGCCGTGTCGCTGGTGACCACGACCGAGTCCTTGTCCTCCGCCGGCGCCGAGGTCAGCAGCTCCAGCTCGGCGGGCAGCTTGGCGGCCAGCGCGGCGTCGACGTCGGCGGTGCCGGTCGCGGTGGCGGTCTTGTCGAGGTACGCCAGCAGCGCGCCGTTGTACTCCGGCAGGATCGACAGGTTGCCCGACTTGATCTGGTCGTAGATGATCTCGCGGGCGCCGATGTTGAACTGCCGCTTGACCTTCACGCCCTTGGCCTCCAGGGCCTGTGCGTAGATCTCGCCGAGGAGCACGTTCTCCTGGAAGTTGGCGGAGCCGATGACCACCTCGCCGGCCGCGGCGCTGGCGCCGGCACCCGGGTCGAGCGGGTTGGTGTCGCTGCCACCACAGGCGGCCAACGCCAGCAGCGCGGCGGCGCCGGCGACCGCGGCGGTCGTCTTGATCTTGAGATTCACTCTAAATTGTCCTTTCGGGACTGGGTAATCATCACTGGGTGCTGGCCCGGTGGCGGACGCCCGGGGCGACGGTGACCCGGGCCAGCAGGCTGAACGCCGCCTCGGTGAGCAGCGCCAGCAGGACGGCCAGGACGGCGCCGCCGACCATCACGTCGTACTCGCGGCGGGCCAGTCCGTCGAAGATGTAGCGGCCGAGCCCGCCCAGCCCGACGTACGCGGCGATGGTGGCGGTGGAGACGATCTGGATCGCCGCGGTGCGCAGGCCGAGGATGATCAACGGCAGGGCGACCGGCAGTTCGACCCGGAGCAGGACCTCGGTGCCGGTCATCCCCACACCCTTGGCCGCGTCCTTCAGCTCCGCGTCGACTTGCCGGATGCCTTCGTACGTGTTGACCAGGATCGGCGGGACGGCCAGCGCGACCAGCGGGACCAGGGTGGGCACGAGACCGATGCCCCAGACCACGACGGCCAGCCCGACCAGGCCCAGGGTGGGCAGGGCGCGCGCCGCGTTGCCCGAGTTGACCACGAGGAAGCCGGCCCGGCCGGTGTGCCCGATCAGCAGGCCGAGCGGCAGCGCGATCACGGCGGCGATCAGCAGGGCGAGGCCGGAGTAGTAGAGGTGCTCGCCGACCCGGTTCGGGATGCCGTCCGCGCCGGACCATTGGGCCGGGTCGGTGAACCAGTCGGCGACGAGTTGCACGATGTTCATCAGGCCGCTCTTCTCATTCGGCTCCACGGGGTCAGGACGCGCTGGAGCAGCACCAACGCCAGGTCCGCGAGCACCGCAAGTGCGACCGTGAGCACGATGCCGACCACGATCGGGGTGGGGAAGTTGCGCTGGATGCCGTCGACGAAGAGCTGGCCGAGGCCGCTGATGCCGATCAGCGAGCCGATGCTGACCAGGCTGATGTTGGCCACCGTGGCCACCCGCAGCCCGGCGAAGACGACCGGCACGGCGATCGGCAGCTCCACCTGCACGAGCCGCCGCGCCGCCGAGAAGCCCATCGCGACCGCGGCCTGCCGCACGTGGTCGGGCACCGAGTGCAGCCCGTCGACGACGTTACGGACCAGCACGGCGAGGGTGTAGACGGTGAGCGGGAGGATGACCGTCCAGGCGCTGAAGCCGGTGTACTGGATCAGCACCACGAACAGCGCCAGCGACGGCAGGGCGTAGAGCGTGCTGGTCACGGCCAGCACGATCGGGTAGATGCGCGGCCAGCGTACGCAGCTGAGCCCCAGCGGCAGGGAGATCGCGAGGCCGAGCAGCACCGGCACCAGCGCCAGGTAGACGTGCTGGGTGAGCAGCTCGCCGAGCAGGTCGGTGTGGGTGCCGATCCAGTTCCAGCGCCAGTCCCAGGTCACGGCGTCGCCGCCGGGATCCGCAGCCCCTGGGTGATCTCCGACTGGCCGACCACGCCGAGCACCCGGCCGTCGCCGTCGACGCCGATGGCCAGGCCGGACGGGTTGAGCGCCGCGCTGTCCAGGGCCGAGCGCAGCGAGTCGACGCCGACGGTGAACGTACGCGCGCACGGCCGCAGGTCGGAGCCGCCGGAGAACGACCAGCCCACCGGGCGCCGCTCGGCGTCGACGACGAGCGCCCACTCGTGCCCCGGCTCCGGCGTGGCGTCGGTGACGATGCCGTCGGTGCGCAGCGCGATCCCCTCCGAGCCCAGGAAGGCGAGCCGGCGCAGGCCGCGGTCCTCGCCCAGGAACTCGGCGACGAAATCGTCGGCGGGCGCGGCGAGCAGGTTGGCCGGGGTGTCGTACTGGCCGATCCGGCCGCCCACCTTGAGCACGCAGACCTTGTCGCCGAGCCGGATCGCCTCGTCGATGTCGTGGGTCACGAAGACGATGGTCTTGTGCAGCTCGGCCTGCAGGCGGATCAGCTCCTCCTGGAGGCTCTTGCGCACCACCGGGTCGACGGCGCTGAACGGCTCGTCCATCAGCATGACCGGCGGGTCGGCGGCGAGCGCGCGGGCCACGCCGACCCGCTGCTGCTGACCGCCGGAGAGCTGATACGGATACCGCTTGGCGAAGGTCGCGGGCAGGCCGACCAGCTCGAGCAGCTCCATCGCCCGGCCGCGGGCCTTCCGCCGGTCCCAGCCGAGCAGGTAGGGAACCGTGGCGACGTTGTCCACCACGGTCCGGTGTGGAAACAGGCCGCCGTGCTGGATGACGTAGCCGATCCGCCGCCGCAGGGCCGGCGGGTCGGAGGCGCTGATCTCGGCGCCGTCCAGCCGGATCGAGCCCGAGCTGGGCTCCACCATCCGGTTGATCATGCGCAGGGTGGTGGTCTTGCCACAGCCGGAGGGCCCGACGAGAACGGTGATCTTACCCGCCGCGATCTCCAGGCTGAGCTCGTCGACGGCGATGGTGCCGTCCGGATAGCGCTTTGTCACCTCGGAAAACGTGATCAAGGTATCTCCGCAACAGCAGCCCGTGAATGGATATATTCATGCTCTTGTCGTGTGAAGAACTTGTCAAGATAATGGCCGTGAGGTTTTACCTGACCGTCACATGCGCCTGCTCACCACCCATCGAGGAGAAGCCATGTCCCAGCCGGACGTGCTGATCGACGGCGTCGGGCTCAGCTGCGCCGAGGTTCGCCGGATCGCCCAGCACGGTGCAGGCGTGCAAGTGGATCCGGCTGGCCTGCGCCGGGCGGCGGACGCGCACGCCATGGTCAAGTCGCTGGCCGCCCAGGGGCCGGTCTACGGGCGCACCACCGGCGTCGGCGCCAACCGGCTGGTGCTTGTTTCGGCCGAGGAGCCAGCCGGCGACTCGCCCAACGACGCGCACGGCCTGCGCCTGCTGCGCAGCCACGCCGCCGGGGCCGGGCCGCCGCTGGACCCGGTGATCGCCCGGGCGATGCTCGTCGTGCGGCTCAACCAGCTCGCCGCCGGCGGTTCCGGGGTCGGCCCCGAAGTGCTCCCGGCGCTGGCCGAGGCGCTCAACCGCGGCCTGGCACCCACCGCGCACACCCTCGGCGCCATCGGGACCGGCGACCTGAGCGCGCTGGCCTGCACCGCGTTGTGCCTGCTGGGCGAGCTGCCGTGGCGGGGCGGTCAGCTGCCGCCGCTGCATTTCGACCCGGCCGACGCGCTCGGCTTCCTCAGCTCGAACGCGGCCGTGATCGGGGAGTCCGCGCTCGCCTGCGTCAACCTGCGCGACCTGCTCGGCGCCGCCGTGGTGACCGGCGCGCTCGCGTTCCTGGGCACCGAGGGCAACCCGGAGGCGTACGACGAGTTCGTCCACGGCGCCCGCCCGCACCCCGGCCAGCGGGCGGTCGCGGCCCGGCTGCGGCGGCTGCTCGCCGGGCAGTCCACCCGGGCCGCGCGGATCCAGGACCCGTACAGCTACCGGGCCCTGCCGCAGGTGCACGGCCCGGCCGTGGACGCGGTGCAGGCCCTGGACCGGACGCTGACCGTGGAGCTCAACGCCGCCGGCGAGAACCCGGTGGTCGACGTGGCCGGCGCCCGGGTCCTGCACAACGCCAACTTCCACATGGCCTACCTGGGTCTCGGGCTGGACTCGCTGCGCATCGCGCTCTACCAGACCGCGGCGCTGTCGGTGGCCCGCACCACGACCCTGCTGGAGCCCGCGATCACCGGGCTGACCCCGTTCCTGGCCGCCGGTCCGGCCGGCTCGTCCGGGCTGATGATCCTCGAGTACGTGGCCCAGTCGGCGCTGGCCGACCTGCGCCAGTGCGCGATGCCGGCGACGCTGGCCACCGCCGTGGTGTCCCGCGGCGTGGAGGAGCACGCGCCGTTCTCCGCCCAGGCGGCCCGCAACACGACCCAGGCGGTGGCGGCGTACCGGGTGATCCTCGCGGTCGAGCTCGTCGCGGCGATCCGGGTGCTGCGGATGCGGGGAGCGGTGCCGGTCGCGGGGCCGCTGCGCGACGCCTTCGACCTGGCCGACGCCGTCCTGCCGGAGCACACCGCGGACCGCAACCTGGACGCGGACCTGACCGCCGCGGCGGACCTGCTGGCCACCTCCCCCGGCGCCGGCCCGGGCCCGTTCCTGGCCGACCTACCCGACTGACCGAGCTGGTCAGCCCTGGGCCTGGTCAGCCCTGGGTCTGGTCAGCCCTGGGTGAAGAAGCCGTGTCGCTCGGCCAGCTGCTCGTAGGCGTCCAGCCGGCGCTGGGTGCGGTCGGGCTCGGCGTCGGCGATCGCCTGCAACAGGACCGTGGCGAGGACCGTCGGTCCCGCGTACGAGTCGAAGACCAGCCGCGAGCCCACCCCGGCGCAGAGCGACACGTCGACGTCGCTGGCGAAGGGCATCAGCACGTCGCTGATCACGGCCGTGCGCAGCCCCAGCTCGCGGGCGCAGCGCAGGGCGGCGAGCAGCTCGGCGGCGTACCGGGGCATGGCGAAGGCGATGACCCAGGTGCCGCCGGCCTCGTGCGACTGCAGCAGGTCGTCGAGCACCGTGCTGCCGGAGCCGGCGAGCCGCACGTCGGGGTGGATGCGCCGGGCCCCGTACGCGAAATATCCGGCCAACGGGCTGGAGATGCGCGAACCGAGCACCGTGAGCGGCGTCGACGCGGACAGCTCGCGGCCGAGCTCGAGCACCTGGCGGGGATCGGCGAGCGTGTCCCGCAGGGCCGTCAGGTTGCGGATCTCCGCGTCCACCGCCGCCTGCAGGCCGTTGCGCCGGATGTCCTCCGGGCTGTCGGGGGTGCTGGTGGCGCTCAGCGCGATCGGCCGCAGCGCCTCGCGCAGCGCGGGATAGCCGGAGAAGCCGAGCGCCACCGCGAACCGGGTGACCGACGGCTGGCTGACCTCGACGCGTTCGGCCACGTCGACGCTCGACAGGAAGGCCGCCTCGGGCATGTGGTCGAGCAGGTACTGCGCGATCCGGCGCTGGATCGGCGAGAGCCGGTGGCCGTTGAACAGGGCCAAAAGGCGCTCGGTCGGAGAAAGCGCACGCTGGCCGTCAGCGTCTGTCACGCCCGTTCCCTTTCCGGTTGGGGATGCCTCCCGTAAGTCTATATTCACTGCACGTATCGAGGTATAGATCAATACACGCTGGCGTCGAGCGGGCGCAGCTCGTCGGCGTAGCTGACCGAGACCCGGCGCATCAGGCCGTCGTCGTCGATCGAGTACTGGCCCAGCCGCCACAGCGGCGGCGAGTAGGCGTGGATCGTGACGGTGTCGTCCGTGCCGCCGGTGAGCCGGTGGATGTGCTCGGGCCCGAAATGGAACGACCGGCCGGCCGGGATCGAGGCGTTCACGTGGTCGCCGCCGATCCGCGGGTTCTGCTCGTTGATCACGCCCTGGACCACCCGGACGGCGCCGGAGGAGATGTCGTGGTCGTGCCAGCCGGTGTCGTTGCTGCGGGTCCAGCACAGCAGCCAGACGTCCACGTGGTCGTCGCGGTACAACGACACGTAGTGCCGCTGGCTGTCGGAGAACGCCACCTGCGCGCGCCAGACCTCCGGACGCGCGCTCAGCCCGTCCACGAGGGTCTGCAGCTCCGGCGGGGCCAGATCGCGGGTGTACGCGCTCGCGAAGATCATCGGTGCTCTCCTTCTCCTGCCAGGGCCAGCAGTCGGGCCGGGTTGGTGGCGACGATGGCGTGCTCGGCCGCCGCGCCCAGGCGCATGTCGACGGGTCCCGCGTAGGGGCGGTCGGTGCCGAACACGATGCTGTCGATGCCGAGCGCGCGCACGGTGGCGTCGATCGCGCGCGGGCCGTACGACGAGGTCTCGAGGAAGATCGCCGGGTCGACGGCACCGGCGGCACCGCCGCGCGCGGTGAGCCGCTCGCCGTGCAGCGGCGCCAGGCCGGCCAGCATGGCGAAGCAGACCCGCAACCGCGGATGGCGGGGCCGGCCGAAGGCGCGGAACGCGTACCAGGCCTGGTGCATCTGGTGCACGTACGGCACCAGGGCCGGCCACCAGGACGGTAGCTGGGCGGCCGGGGGCGCGGCACCGGGGTGGATGAACAGCGGGCGGTCGAGCTCGGTGAGCAGGTCCAACAGCGGCGCGCAGCGGCGGTAGCCGGCCGGGTCGGCGAGCGCGGTCGCCGGCAACTGCAGCCCGACGCAGCCCTGCTCGAGGTGGGCGCGCACGGCGGCCGGGTCGATCTCGCTCAGGCAGGCGGCGGCCCACACGCCGAACGGGGCGCTCAGCGCGGCCGTGCCCCGGTGGAAGGCGTCCAGCAGCGGATACGCCTGCTCGGGCGGCAGCCACTCGATGCCCAGCGGGCCGGACAGCGACACCAGCGCCAGGCCGCCGCCCGCCGAGCGGATCTGCGCGGTGCGCACGGCCGGGTCGTGGTGTGCGGGGTCGACCGTGAAGTCGGCCTCGCCGTCGAGATGCAGCGTCCAGCCGGCCAGCCGAGGCGACCGCGAGCGCCGCCGGAGGCCCTCGACGAACTCCTCGGGCCACAGATGCTGGTGGATGTCGACCCGCAGCGGAACCTCCATGTTTCCACCTTGTTAAACGCTTAAGTGAAGCGCTTAAGTGAAACGCTTAACCGAGGCGGTTGTCAAGGGATGTCGGAGGTCACCGCTAAGCTGATCGCGTGCCCCGAAACAAACGCGCAACACTGCGTGAGGTTGCGGAGGCGACCGGACTGTCCACTGCCGCTGTGTCCTATGCGCTGCGCGGACTGCAGGTCTCCGACGAGACCAAGGAACGGGTCCGCCGAGCCGCCGCCGATCTGGGCTACGAGGCCAACCCGATCGCCCGTGCGCTCGCCGGCGGCCAGACCGGGCTGGTCGGCGTGTTGTGCGGCTCGCTGGAGGATCTCTGGCAGCAGCAACTGGCAGCGGGCATCGGCCGCGAGCTGCTGGCCCGCGACCGCTACGCGCTGATCCTGGACGCCGGCAGCGACCCCAAGCGCGAGTTGGCCATCGCGCACCAGCTGCGCGACCAGCGGGTGGACGGCCTGATCGTGTCGCCCGTCGACCCGTCCGCCGACGGCTGGGCCGCCCTGGCCGAGACGGTGCCGATCGTCAGCATCGGCGACTCGCTGGCCGCGGCGCAGACCGCGGGCGAGGTGCTCTTCGACAACCGGGCCGGGGTGACGCTGGCCCTGGAGCATCTGGCCGGCCTGGGGCACCGGAGCATCGCGGTGCTGACCCCGAGCCGGGCCAGCACGCCGGACCGGCCGGCCGAGGTGCACGTCGCCGCCGAGGCGCAGCGGCTGGGGCTGCGGGTCGCGATCGTCACCTCCGGGCACAATCTCAGCGCCGCGACCGCCACCGCGCGCCGGGTGCTGCGCGAGCGCGACCGGCCGACCGCGCTGTTCTGCTTCTCCGACTCGATCGCGTACGGCGC
>Ga0307508_10002872_pt1 | contig 17848 bp, 24 predicted proteins | sample 9_EM_MG_FD_203089 | JGI IMG/M metagenome (GOLD analysis project Ga0307508, IMG submission 203089) | Populus trichocarpa ectomycorrhiza microbial communities from riparian zone in the Pacific Northwest, United States - 9_EM | ecosystem: Host-associated > Plants > Roots > Unclassified | place... | reverse complement strand
AAGAAAGTCATGTCATTCTATCTACGAGCGGGAGGAGCTTGCTTCTTATATACCCATTGCCAAGCCCTTCCTGCGCCACCCTTCCGCTTCCGGCGGTGTGCAGCTTCCGTATTTGCCGGCCCGCTGTCCTCCGGCCAGGTGCCGATCCGGCGAGGTGCGTCCGGTAAAGTGCCGTTTCGGCATGGTGCCGGCCGGCATCCTGCCGTCGTGAGCAAACATACACCTCCACGAAACTACCCGCATTCCTATGCCCGGTTTAGGGTCACACCACCCATTCATCCGCCGCCACATCCCTTTCCTCCACCCCCTTGCTTCCCGCCATTCCCACCCCCTCGCTGGAACCGTCGGCAGAGTTCAGGGTCAGAGCCGTTCCCACCTGCTGTGGGCTGCTGGGGGCTGCCGCTGAGAGCGAGCGCGCGAGCGCCCCCCTCATGGTCTGCTTGCCTGGGGTCGCAAAGAAATCGTCGTCGTTACGCGATGCGTTGCCGTTGCCTCGCCGGAAGAATTCCTGCGTGCTCTGCTCCTTCCCCAGCGCCGGGCCCGGCGCGCTTGAAGTTCGGTCTCCCATTGTCTTTTCCCTCCCACTGCTTCCCCACGCTCTCCTCGCTCTCTACCTCAGAGAGGCCGCTGCTGGCCTCGCTACCCGCATCCTCCATTTCCTCCTCCCTGTAGCTTCCTAGGTCTCCCACCAGTCCTCTGGCAAGAGAGGTGTCGATGTCAGTGGCCACCACCGGGGCGGCTTCATTCGATGGGGTCGCTTCGCCGGACATCGTGACGTCCGTGAAGTCTTAGCGCTCGTGAAATCTGGTGTGTCGGTTGAAAGTCTTGGCGAATTTTGGCGTTGAGTTTCGTCCGAGGTGGTGTGTGTGGCCGATTTCGTAATGAGAAAGTACACCTCCGTGTACCTGGTACAGTCATCAATGTACACGATGTAGTATTGCTTTCCTCCGATACTTCCTTTTATGGGCCCACAGAGGTCTGAATGTATAAGTTCGAATGGGATTGAAGTACGAGATGACCGGGTGTGGGCAACTCGCTGTTGTTGTTTCGTTTGGATGCATGTTTGACACAGGCTCACCGGATCCGGTAACATCCACTGTGTTTTCAGTGTTGTTTCGAGTATACGTTTCACGTCCACGTAGTTAAGATGACCAAATTGTTGGTGCCAAATATCAATCGAGGTGGAATGCTGGGCTTTGCGGTTGTAGGATCTTAGTTCGGTGACATATGCGGATCCTTTGATTGCAAGTGTGTATCGTCCATCTTCCAGTCTGCCTTTTAGGACACTCTTCCCTTGAGAGTCGGTGATAGAGCAGACTCCAGATCGGAACGTCGCTGTCAGTCCAGATTTGTCGAGTTGGCTGACGGACAGTAATGAGATTCGGAATTCTGGGATGAAGAACGCTTCCATAACAACTCCTTTGAGCCTGACGATTCCCTTTTTGTTTGCTAGTACCGTGTTGTTGTTTCCGAGTGTAATTAACATCTTGGTCTCCATGAGCGAGGCTTTCCGAAAGTCTCTGATGTCATTGCTGTAGTTGTGGGATGCACCAGAGTCGATTACCCAGGTTCCAAGTCTTGGTGTTGCCGATCGATGTGTTGCTACCATTACCTCTGCGCCGAGCAAGGTGGAACCCTCATGTCATTCCGAGTTGTTGGGTTCGTTGGCAATCAGGTGGCGTCCGTTAATCCTGTCCAGCATGTTTCCATTTCTGCTAGTTCCATTTTCTCCAGATCCAGATCCACTAGGTCCATCCCCTCTAGGTCTGCCAGATGATTCTCGGTTTCTAGAACGAGCGGCCTGACCTTTCTGCTTGATTGGACAGTCTCTTTGCGTATGTCCTTCGTCTCCACAATAGTAGCAGATGACTTGGTTAAATTCGCGTTTCCGTTTTTTGCCATCCTGATTCTTCAGCTTCCAGTAGTATTCTGTGTCATGAGAGGTTGCTTTGCAATGGGAACACCATTTGTTTCCTTTCTGTCGACATTGTCCTTCTTTTCCTTTTCCCGATTGCTGGCTGTAGAGTGCATCCGATACGACGTCCGGTTTCGTCATCATTGCTTTGTTGCGTTCACATTCCTTTTTAAGGCATCAATGACTTCCTGGACCGAGATGCCGGCGCGAGATTGGAGAATTTCGACGGTAACGGAGACCATTGTAGGGAGGGTGGTGTAAATATGGGTTTTCAAAGAGGTATCGGAGATGGCTTCATCGGAACCAGCCAGCTGATTCTTGATTTCCATCAGCTGCGAGAAATAGGTCTGGATCGGTTCGCCGGTGGTGGGTTTCAGGTCTCGAAATTTACGGAGAAGCATCATTCGTTTAACAGCAGTGCTGACCGCGTCCATTCGAGCAGCCAGAGTAGTCCACATTTCTGCAGGGTCGCTGATACCTCCCAGCTCGATCTCAACTTCCTGTGAGCAGGAACCACTGATTTTGGCTGCAGCTTGTGCTCAACGATCCAAATAGTTGATATGAGCATTACGTTCAGCTATGGCGGCAGCATTGAATCCAACCGGAATATTCGGTTCTTCTTCTTGCCCAGTCACAATGTCCCAGGCATGGATGCCCTCAAGGATACGACGGCAGTTCCGCTTCCAGATTGCGTAGTTCGTCGATTTGAGGAGCACAATCATTCCGAGGGCATGCTTGTAAGGTTTATCTGACATTGTGTTGTCGATCGTGTTAGTTCTGATGGAGGTAGAGAAATCAAGGGGATTGAGAGGAGACGTAGAAGAATGGGCCTCAACTTGCCGGCCCCCGCGTGTATTGCTAACTCCTTGAGAGTTACGTTTGGCGCGAGGATTGAGCGTTGGATGGAGCGGTTACGACTCCGGGCTCATAACCTAAACAACTGTTAGTGATTTCCAGCAGAGGCGAGCAGACTTATTGGTCATGGGGATGCTGCAGATATGTAGCGGCGAGGACGAGTGAGATAGAAGGCTTGGTGAGCAACGGGTTTGAAGCAATTGGTTGATTGTCGCGGAGGAATAGTGAGAGTGGCGTGCGGATTTTGAGAACGGTCTTATCTTCTAGCATATAGAAAAAGAAGAAAGAGAGAAAGCAAGGACAAAGTACAAAGTATCGCTGTCTCCACGCTAGCCCTTATTGGGCTGTTTACCCCGCTTTCCCAGTCCGCGCCCTGCTCAGCTCCATACCGCGCAACGCCGTACGTCAAGCGGTGAGAAGCATTTCCAACATTTCCAACAGATGAAGAGGCCCGGATAAATCCTTTATACAAATTTTCCTCGATCCATTTCTTGCAGGCTTCTAACTCGTGACGGGCAAGGGAATATAGCAGTCCAAAGGGCGGTTCGAATCCCTCTTTCAAGGGAATGCGGTGGTCGTAGGGGCGGTGCGGAGGTAACTTATTCGCAATGGATTCGCAGAACAGGGGAAGGAACGAGTGATATTCGGGAGGGATTAGGGATTTCAATCACTCATAGTCGCGAGGCTCTGCCTGCTCTGTGTCTTGCGGGTTCAGTGTATGCGTTTCAAGAGCTTTGTTGATGTCGTACAAGCTCATAGCAAAGATTTGAACCGATTCCTTTCGTCGGATTAGTTTTTTCAAGGAAGCCGAAGCGATTACGCAAATCGCAGGAGACTTAGATTTGAGGTTCGATGCCACGTCCGGTGGCTCCAGTGCCACGCCCGGACGTGGCGTTGTAGTTCCTTTCAGCGCTTCGGTTGCCACGTTTGTCATCTTCGGCAAGACGCCTATTGTCTGTAATGCCACTCGAGGTGCCGCCGGTGGATTTCGGTGGTCGGGTCACTGAAATCGGACCGAATTACTGACAAAATCGGTAACGACGGCATTTCTTCGGAGCCAAGGAATCCCGTGAACCAGCGAGAAGTGTCCTAACTTGGTGATGAAAGCGGTTAACATTTCGGTGTGATCCTGTATTTGACAGGAAATCTTGGTGAGGTGCATGATTTGGCCGGATTCGATGGGTCGTCCATCGATTACTTCGATATCTCGGGGAGGGTTGAGTCAGTAGCAGGGAAAGTTGTGTTGGCATACAAAGTTTTCGTCGATAAATGCAAAGCCCGTTGCGCCTGTGTCAATCATTGCAGAAGTTTAGATAGAATGGTCACTGTTACGGAGAGTAGCTGCAACAAAAAGATACTCTCCTTCTAATTCACATTCTTCCACCCCTCGACCAACTACAGCAGGCAATTGCAAACACGGAAACGACGAAAACAATGGGGAATGTCCCATACCGGTGCCAACCGGTTGGCATGGGACAGCTAGTTTTCTGACTGCTCGTTGGGAACAGCAGCGTCCGGTTCGGCAGTCGTATTGACGGTGGCTGCCATCGCCAGACGGCGGTTCCGAGAGGCAGTGCATTCTTCGCATTCGCGGAGGAAGTGCACAACAAATTTCGCATCCGGTGACTGGGAGGGCTGCAGGGGTGGAGGACTGCAGTCACGGGCATGAACACCACTATGTCCCACGAATACACTTCCAGAAAGAAAAGGGCTGCTGGGGAAAAGGATCGGATCAAGCGCTCGCGACGAGGCTAGGAGGAGGGGGAGGTTGTGTTACACCTGAGGGAAAAACGGTACAAGGGATGACGGAGGAAGTCACGGGGAATTCGCAATTGCCGGAGAAAAAGTGAGTTAGTCAGTCTCAGGAGTCTAGGTGGGAGATAGCCCCGGAATTAGACCTTACGGCCGTAACGGACCTAAGGGGCTAAACTCGGGAAGTGACGTTGAACGCAACTAAATATGGGATATGAGGGGTGAGGTCATAACCAACATCTCCTCTTTCTCTGATAGGGCGGTAATCCGCTCACCCACAGGGTATGAGGAGATTGCGCGGTGCGGGGATACGTTCGGCATATCGTTAGACCGACCGAGGCCAATGAGGGAAGTAGACCTTATCCGAGAGATGAGGGGCTACGACTAAACCGCGGACCACTCCGGTGAGAAGCGGATGAAAAACCCTAGCGTCGAACTCTGTCAAGAGAAGACACGTGACATCGTTCCTCAAAGATATAAAGCCTGTAAGGAAAGCCTTCTCAGAGAAAGAAACTAAGAAACGAACACCAAAAAAAACCACCACCGAAACCTACCGAGACCCACACACAAGATCTAAGATTATTCCGCTGTGAATTATCGAAAGTAGCCTGATTACCCTTTTGATTCTCCAACACTCCGGTTACGGTACAACCCCAGTGTCATACTTTGTACCCCTGAAGAGTGATGCAAAAAAAGGCAGCCGATCTAGCACGGATATTCCTCAGGGAAGTCTGGCGGCTACAAGGGTTGCCTAGTACCATCGTCTCAGACAGAGATGCGCGATTCACCTCTAAGTTTTTGGAGACTATCACCGGTTATTCTAAAAATAAAAAGAGGCATGTCAACTGCGTTCCATCCCCAAACAGATCGCCAAACTGAGAGGGTCAATCAGTCAATTGAACCCTACCTCCGTACGCTCTGCAACTATGAACAGAACAACTGGAGTGAGTGTTGGAATTGCTTCTCGCCGCTCCGGTGTGGCGCGCCGACGGAAGCGGCACCGCAGCAACGGCGGCGGCAGCAACGCGGTGGGGAGCAACGCCATAGCAACGGCAACGCCATAGCAACGGCAATGGCAAGGGGATCCTGGTAACGACGGCTTGGCACTCTTCCATAGCAGTGTCTTTTGCATTCTTCCTTCTCCACTCTTATATACTTCGACATAGCAATAAAAGGGACCGAACGCACCTATCTGAGTCGTTCCATAAAACTTCAACGATCAAATCATCTCGTTCTGTTTCTCTCCCTTTTTGTTTCTCTCTCTCTCTCTGTGTACTTGTGAAGACTATCAAAGGAGAACGGTAATCGTGCAATCTTCAACAGGTTATGAGCTCGGGGCCGTAACTTCTCCACATACGACCAAACTCTCGCGCGATAAATAGGAGCCAGTGGTAAACGCGGGGGCCGGCGATTTCGAGGTCCTTCTCTCTACGTCTCACTCAAGAGAGCATTCTCCTCGGAATAGAGTGCTAACCACCTCAGCGATAGAAGAATTGCAACTAGTGACGACCGATTGCCCACTCTTGACATCTCCCGACGCATATCTACAACGGTCGTCATCATGAGTGAAGAATCGTTCAAACACCCGCTGGGCAACATCCGTCTTCTCGATCGTACCAACTATGCAGCCTGGAAGGAAGACTGTATGAAGGTCCTACAGGGAATAATGGCTTGGGACGTTGTGATGGAGAAGGAAGCAGATCCAGAAGATCCGGGAAGACCCAACGACTTCACCAGAATCACGGTCCTGGCACGAAAGGCATATAAAGACCACAAGCAACGGAAATTGCAGGCCTTGGCCATCATTTACGGTTCCTGTACCAATGCTGTCAAGGTGTACATCAAAGGCATAGATGATCCCATTGAGGCATGGGAAGACCTGGAGGCACGCACAAACACTGCCAACTCCTCCATCGGAAGAATGTCGCACTTTCGGAAATTCAGCACTCTTCCTCCTACTACAGGACAACCACTCAACGCCTACTTCACCGAACTGCTTGACATCACCACTGAGCTCGCTGGCTCGGAAGAAGCAGTTTCCGACGTGGTCCTCAAGAATCACATCTACACGACTGTTCCTCCTGCCTATGCAGTCACAATCGAGATCCTTCAATCTCGCGCAAGAGTTACTGTTCAAGAGGTGATGGATACACTCAACGAATGCAAGACGAATCCATCGATGACAACCAAACCCGATGGGGTCTCCAAGGCACTCTACACCCAACAAGGAGGAAGAGGTGGGCGAGGTGGCTACCAGGGACGATACCAGGGGAATGAGCGCTCTCCAAGGGGGTGGTCTGATTGGTGTAAAACTGGCACCCACACTACCGCCAACTGCTGGAGCAAGAAGAACAAACGAGCTTGATACCAGAATGACTACCCTGCTAGAAGAAAGGGACAGGCCATACGAAACAGCAAAGGAAACGGACGCGACAGACGCGAAGGAAACGGACGCGACGGAAATGGAAACGACGGACGCGAAGGAAACGGACGTGACGGACGCGACGGACGCTAAGGAAACGGACACGACGGACGCGAAGGAAACGGACCTGACGGACGCGAAGGAAACGGACGCTCTCACAATACCTCTGGTAACCAGCAATGACTTGCGGGGTCTACCTCCCTCAGCTCGGAGGTAATGGTGGCGTCATATCGATCGGCAATCACAGGTAATTGATTCCGGAGCATCTCACAATTACGGCAACAATCTTCGAGATTTCCGGAAGAACTCAGTTAAGGAAACCAATATGATCATCAAGTTGGGAGATGATCATTAAGTACAAGCAAAGAAGAAAGGAACAGTATGTCTGGGAGGAGTGGATATTGATGCGTTCTTCCTTCCTGAATTCCGAATATTTCTCCTGTCAGTAGGACAACTCGACTCACATGGATACACAACAACATTCCAATTAGGGATATGCTCGATTGCTGATGCAAAAGGACAAAAAGTTCTCGGTACCAACCTTGAAGATGGCCTGTACATACTATCAACGGATTGATCAGCACACATCTCCGAAATAATGATGCTACGAACAACTGCACATTCCCACTCAATAAACATTTGGCATCGACGGCTCGCACACCTTAACCATCAGGACTTGACAAGACTACTGGAATCCTCAGGCGAGCGCTTTACGGACATGGACGTTGAGTCGGTGACAGATCCTACAGATGTCGAGCTGGTGATGGATCGTATGGACACGAGTCCTTGCTGGGAAACACCTGGATTGTGTCGAACATGTGTTCATGCAAAGCAACAACAACATATTGTACGTACTAAGGCACCCGGTCCTGAACGCCGTTTGCACTTGTGCACTCAGATCTGTGCGGGCCTATGAAGTACAGTATCGGAGGTGCCCAATATTACATCATCTATATTGATGACTGTACAGGATACACTGAGGTGTACTTTCTGATCACAAAAACCGCAGAAGAAATATCAGCCAAGTTTCAACATTATCAAGCCTGGGTGGAAACACAGAGATTCCACATCAAACGTTTCCGAAGTGACAATGGATCCGGAGAATACAACAACAACATATTCCTAGGTTTACTGGGAGAAAAGGGAATTACGTTTGAACCCTCCCCCCCGTACACCCAACACAAGAATGGAACGGCCGAGCGGATGATCCGGACACTGAATGCGAAGGCACGAAGTATGATGTTGGATGCAAACGTGTCGATAATATTTTGGCCGGAAGCCATCAGGACGGCATGCTACCTGCATCGAAGGTCACCTACATCGAGTCTGACAGACAACCAGTCACCATACGAAGCATTGTATCGCACCATTCCAAAAATCGGACACTTAAGACGATTTGGATACCAAGCATACAAACATATTCCACCCACTCAGAGAACGGAGAAGAAATTCGGAAACTGCTCCAGTATGTGCATGGTACTGGGATATGTTCATAACACTGTGAAAATCTGGAGAATTTGGGATTTCAAATTGGGAAAAATCGGACGAGCAGTGGAATACTCGAGTGTAGTGTTTGCCGAAGAAGAAAATGTACACACAGAAGAGTAGACGGAAGCCATTGAGATTCCAGACACCACCGATGAAGCACAGACCGAAGAAGCGCAGACCGATGAAGTACAGACCGATGGAGCGCAGGACGAAACTCATGAAATGAATGACGCACACGGTCTAGAGAATACCAGTAAGTAACAAATATCCGATTTCTTTCATCATGCAGTGAAATCGCTCTTTGAGCGGCTGCGTAATATGTGTTATACCTGCCAAATTCAGCGAATGCTGGGCAGATACCTGCTGAATTCAGCGAATGCGGGGCAGATGCCTGCTGAAATCAGCGAATGCTGGGCAGAAGAAGTCGAGAACATCTTGCGAAAGCGATAACTTCTGGTGACTTGTATGCTGAATTCCGCGAATATGCTGGGCATTACCTGCTGAATTCAGCGAATGCTGGGCAGAAGTCGAGAATATCTTGCAGAAAAGCGAGCGCTGGTGACGTGGATTCCGTATGATTGAGAACAAGACTGATTGAAATGACAGACAAGAATGAATATGTCTCTGCACAAACACACAGCATGGCACACCTTGAAACCAATGAAGCGATTATAAGCAAGGCTCACGAAGAAGGGGGTGATTTCACGTCTTCAGAACACCTTGCGTCCGCCTTTCTGCTACTTGAGATTGAGGAAGCTTCGGAAAACGAAGCCGAGATGGAACCGACTATCGAGTGCGAAAACGAGAGCGAACCGCTCACCTACAAAGCTGCGTTACGAAGTCCGCAAGCAAGACAATGGAAGGAAGCCATACGCCAGGAATGGCAGGCATTGGTGGAGAATCACACTTTTGATATCATGGAAAAAGGTACTACCGTCCATACACCAATGACTGACAGGACAGTGGAAGAGCCTATTGGATGCAAGTGGATCTACAAGAGGAAGATTAATCCGGATGGATCCACACGGTACAAAGCATGACTAGTCATCAAGGGCTACGAACAAAAGGAAGGCATCAACTACGACGAAACCTACGTACCGGTGTTTAAGATGGCAACATTCCGATTGATACTGACACTGGCCACTCAGTATGGCTGGGACGTCGATCATATGGACGTGGTGACGGCTTTCCTAAATCCAAGAATTGACCGAGGCAACATCTACATGGAAATGCCACTTGGAATTGACTGGCTCGCGACGAAGGGAAGCGCATCGAACGAAAGTCCATCAAACGGAAGCGCATCCAGCGGAAGCGTTTTAATCCTCCAAAAAGCACTCTACGGACTTAAACAGGCGCCCAGACTTTGGTATGAGGACATCGATGGATACTTGCAATCCATAGGATTGCGACAATCAGTGGAAGATCCAAACCTGTACCTCCAACGAGGAGTGCTTCTAGTACTATACGTGCACGAACTACTCATTGCGCACAATGGTGCAGAAGGACAGGGACATCGGATCAAGCAGCTGCTGCAAAAGAAGTACAAGATGTGCGACTTGGGTGCGGCAACGCGGTTCCTACGAATCAAGATCGAGAGGACCAAAGATGGAGGATTCAGTATTTGTCAACGAGGTTACATCAACACAATCATACGACGATTCGGACTGATGGATGCAGGTTTGCAAAACCGGCTAAGTCTCCACTTGATCCTCCGACAGATCTGGCCAATACCCACTGTGAGGACAAACAGGCAAACCGCAAATTATATCTCTCCATGGTTGGATCACTCATGTATGCGGCACTCGGAAGTTGACCGGATATCGCCTTCAGCGTAACCGCCCTGAGCCAGTACAATGTCCAACCTCTCGAAATGCATGTAACGGCAGCAAAGAGAGTAGTACGATACCTGAAGACTACTGCCGAATTTCGAATTCATTACCGACAGCTCACTTCCTACCCACAATCGCCTCACAACTCACCCTCCATCAACATTATCGGATATACCGACTCAGATTGGGCAGGAAACCTTACGACTCGCAAATCGGTCAGAGGATGTGTGTTTGGGCTGGGACACACCAATGCCAACGAAGAACTCGTCATGTCCGGAATGATTCATTGGCAAGCCAAGTCTCAGAGTGTCGTGGCACACTCAACACTTGAGGCCGAATATATCGCCTGTTCACACGCCACCCAGAAAAGCCTCTGGCTCAGGCGTATGATGAAGGAGGCAGCAGAAGGAATGGCAGTAAAGATTGTTGATGGACCAGTACCGACGGTGCCATCAAATTGATTACCTTGGGAGTCGTACGGCAAAAGTGAAAACACATCGACGTAAAATATCAACATGTTAAAGACGAACAGATGAAAGGCGCAGTTAAGTTTCAATACGTTACCTCAGAGTCTAATCCTGCCGATCTGCAGATGAAACCTCTCGCGGTTCCCCGACAGGAACGACTATTACAACTCACCGATCTCACTGCATTCGGCCCCGACGACGGACAACCCGAATACGATGAATGATGCCGATCTTGAAAAGGAAAAGGGGGTGCGGTTCTTTGGCGAAGAAAAGGGGGTGCGGGTGATAAGGAATTGGAAGAGGAAAGAAGGTTTCTTTGTTGAGCATGTTCTTGCATCCTGTCAGCAAGCATGAGTCGGCACTCTTTTTCCTACTAGCAAGTGTTTTTCCCACGAGGTTTTCACTGCAGAGGTTTTAATGAGGTTGACGAGGATTTAATGGGTTTGTTTTTTTTTGCTTTTTTTTATTTTTTTTATTTGGGATTGTTCTTGATTTGGTGGATTTCAAGTACGGAGCACGAGAAGAGGGGGCTTGTTGGAATTGCTTCTCGCCGCTCCGGTGTGGCGTGCCGACGGAAGCGACACCGCAGCAACGGCGGCGGCAGCAACGCCGTGGGGAGCAATGCCATAGCAACGGCAACGCCATGGCAACGGCAATGGCAAGAGATAACAGATTAAGAACCCCAGTAATAAACAGCTACAAACAAGAAAAGCCAAACGATATCCACGAAATGCCTGGTAACGACGGCTTGGCACTCTTCCATAGCAGCGTCTTTCGCATTCTTCCTTCTCCACTCTTATATACTTCGACATAGCAATAAAAGGGACCGAACGCACCTATCTGAGTCGTTCCATAAAACTTCAAAGATCAAATCATCTCGTTCTGTTTCTCTCCCTTTTTGTTTCTCTCTCTCTTTCTGTGTACTTGTGGAGACTATCAAAGGATAACGGTGATCGGGCAATCTTCAACAGTGAGATGTTGTCAATGGGTGAATACACCTACAACAACTCGGTGACTACAGCCAGGGCGCTGTCGCCTTTCTATGCGAACTATGCTTTTCATCCACAAACATCATGGCCAGTAGAGATCGAGGCAATGAACCCGGCAGGTAGGAACTATGCGCATTGGATGGTCAGTATCCATGCGTTTTGCAAAAAGACATTAGAGCATACTCGAGAACGAATAAGTCATCACTATGACAAGAGGTCCAAGGAGGCTTCCAAAATGAAGGTCAGAGATCTCGTGATGCTCAGCAGCAAGAAGCTGAGGACCCGGCATCAGTCATAGAAACTCAATCACAAGATGCAAGGTGTCCGTTCGAGATTGAAAAGGTTGTGTCTCCAAACGCGACAATACTTAAGCTACCAAGGCGGTGGAGATTCCAGAACGAATTTCATATCTTATTGCTGGAAGCATATCGTGTTTCGAGCAAGGCAAGCCGTGCTCCACCTGACCCTGAGAGGGTTAGGAATGAGGCTGATGAGATGGATGTTGATGTTGAGGAAGGTCAATGGGAGATTGACGAGATCATGGGGAGTTCCTATGATCCGGACGGCAACGTGATGTACCTCACAAATTGTATGGGGTTTCCCGAGGAGGAAAATTGGACGGAGGAACTCTTGGAGCATTTTCTAGGCTCAGGGGAAGGGATGATCAGGGCCTTCCACAGGAAGCACCCCAACGCGACAAAGGATCCGAGGGTCTGACTGCGAGGTTGAGTCAGTACCTTTTCCTGGTGAAGCTATAACGAGATCCAGGTTTTTAATGGCTGAGAAGACACCGAGGACATGGTGTGATGTAGCGGATAATTGTGTTGTCCTTGGTTAAAGGTTTTTGGGTTTTATCTGTGAGGAGGTTTTCCTTTTTTCCTACATGTTAGGTTTTTTGGTTTTTAACAAGGAGGGAATAACAGTCAGGGTTGATGAACTTTGGTCCGAGGACGAACCCTTGTGAGGGGGGGGGTAGTGTTACACCCAGTGCGCTGGTGACACCCCAAGACATGCAATTAGTATGACTAGCCGGACTCAATGTGAGGATTAAGGCCGAGTGTGATTTCATGAGTGAAAAGTCACAGCCAGAGGCGAGCTCTGAAAGAGAGGAGTATTACCGACCCAACAGCAGCCAGGTGGTAACTCAAGGTTACCATTGGGAAAGGGGATGAGTGGCAGCCTCAGGTAAAGGCCTGGTCACATTCCTGGGAGGTGTCAAGGTTATCCTCCGCGAGACCCATACTAAAAGCTACTAGTTGCCGTACACCAGCAAAAATGTCAACTTTTTCTGGGTACAAAATAACTCATTAGTGGTCGTGCAGGACGCGCGAGGCGGAACGGGTCCGGTGGGTATATGGGGGGAGCCAGACCTACTGTCAGTTGTTTAGGGCCCGGGAAGCCCTTAAACTCGCCCAACTGCTCGATGGTTATTTTTGGGGTTTTCTTTGAGGATGACACCCCGGGGAACTCCTAGTCGTCTGTTGATGCCACTCGGGCTCTACCTGCGGCAAACGGCCCCCAGGAACCCTGAGGGCCACCTTCACCTGCTGGAGCAGTGCGCTACAAGACCGCAAGTCTTGCTGGGGGGCCTGAGACGCCGGTAAAAGCATCAGAGTACCCAGCTCCAGGTATATGAAAACTGAGCAGATCCCTCAAGCTCGAGGCTAAAGAGCTCTCCAGCTCCGAGATAAAAATTGAGCGGTGTTGGGATGACCAACAAAGCACCCCAGCCTGGTGGGTACGCGCGAAAGGTACGACAACGGGTGTAGGTGGGAGCGAAAGCGCAACAGTAGGGAACCACTGCATCGACCGCGCATCTGAGTGTTAGTTCGTATGGCCGCTGGGGGCCTGCACCCACTAGCCAGTACGCCCTGGAACCACCGTGTCGAGTCCCTTTTCCGCTGTGTCCCAGATGTTCGAATGGATGCAACGGCCGGGGCCCGCTACAACTGGGTAATACGTGTTGGGGGCGGAGAGAGTCTCGGAAGGTTCAACACCAATAGACTCGTCAAAAACTTGACCAGGGGATAGGATTTCTTGCGGTGGCCAACATCTGGGCTTCACGCTAGGGGAGGGGTCATGGGAGTAGTCGGCAGCCTTCAGCAAGCGGCGGGCCAATCAGCCTTATGTCGGAGTTGGGGAGCAAGTGGGAGCGCAAGCTATCCGGCGGTGGGTGTATATGGGAGCTGGAAGGCGAGCATGTGAAACCAAAACTCCCCCACCGGGCCTCTGGCATGGAAAACCAATGCTGCCCTTCGACAATGAAATACCACAATGACTACACCAGGTTAGGGCCTGGGTAGTGAGGTGTAAGTGGGAGCGAAAGCGTTCAATACCAATACACCCACGAGGCCGTAGTCAACCTCGCTGCGCAATGGGCAGAACAAGGTCGAGGACCGGCAAACTTGACCCATGTTTCCCCATAGTACGGCCTAGTATTAGACTGTTGGAAAAATCGTTCTTTGCCTACATCTATAGGCTGCGGGTAGGCCTCAGCGCGTACCCCGTTTGCTTAAACTGGAACCTCTTATGAGACGACATTCCTCTCGTCTATGATTATAAATCGCTCGGTTTTCGCCGATGGAGGTTGTCGACGCCGGGACCCCCGCGGTCGCGCTTCGCGCTGCGGGGGCCTGGCCTTCGGCCTCGCCATGATCCTATGGATCGGTTGCGAGTAAAGAATAACCAAAAAAACTATCAGTTGTTTAAAGAAGATCGGACCTTAACTTGCCAAGTTACAGAGATGTATTCTTCAGTTAGCTGCGATTGCTGCGGCACTTGTACCGACGTCACCAGACATTCCTGGAAGCATCTAGACTCATAGATTGCGACCCAGAATGCACCTTAGAAGTATTTAGCCAGTAAGGGCTGCGGACAGGAGCACGAGGGTGACGACGCCTACAAGGGGGTACAAACGAAGATAGTTCGCAAGTACCCGGATCGAAGATCTTCTGGGTCCATACATATCAATCAGTGCCACGTCCCAATCAACCCTATCTCCCTCGGACGAGGAGAGTAGCTGCTGCATAATACCGAGGTATTGCGCTTCCTGAGTCAGCCCGAGGGCAGACAGCCAAAGAGTCGGCGCGACATTTAAAGAACGCCGGTTTCCTATGTAGAGAGGCATCAGCAACAATCAGTCGGAAGTTGAACCTTAACAATATTACATTGTTTCTGGGATCAACTCTCTAGTGATATTTCGAACCCGAATCTCGTAGTGAATTTTCCCAACCGCTCCCATGCTAATCCTTCCGAACTACATGGTCGCTCCGCTGCCATCATACAAGTGTTGCCCGCTCAAGGGTGAAAGACTGTTGGTGACCACCTGGGCGATTGTGCCGTTGGTGAAACACCCGAGTGTTACATACGATGCGCGATATTCCCATCTCTCAATTAAATGCTCAGAAGGAGCACAATTGAATGATACAGCAACACGTCTTATGTCATGTTCTTGGGCCCTTAATGGATGCGGACCGCCACCTATTCTACGCCCAATGTGCCAATGACTACTTCAGGCGCTGTTTTGCATCGCCCACCGCCTGGATCGCAGACTACCCAGAACACCGAGACCTTCACAACATCAAGAATGGCATTTGCTACTGGTGCGAATGCCCACACGACGAAATGGGCGAATTTCCCGTCAAACCTTATGAGTGTCGGGATCACACCCTCTACAGAATGCTCGGCGATACCAATAGCGCGGCGGCGAAGGCACGTCTTACGCGCCCCAGGGTCCACCGAGGTTCGAATGTTCTCTGGTATCTCGACTGCATTGTCAGTGACCTCCCGAAATCCGACTTGTTGCATACAATGTAGCTGGGAATGTCGAAGCACCTCCTGGGATGGCTTCAGGACTTCCTCAAGCAGCATAAACATCTCAAGGCATTCAATAACATCTGGCTGTCGGTACCACCATACCACGATATGGCGCAACCTCAGAAGGCATATGGGGAGGTGTCGAGTTGGCAGTGCAAGAAGATCAAAACCATGTCTCAGTTTCTTGTTGGGGTGTTACGCTGCGCTCTACAAAATCCATCCTCTACCCAACGTGGCGTTTTCAATGAGGCAATCGAGTGCTGCCGAGCTATTGTGGAGTTCTACTTCTATGCTCAATACGAATCCCATGATGGAGAGACCTTGGAACTCATGGACGAGGCACTGAAACGCTTTCACACCTTCAAGCGTGTCTTTTGCCAATTCCGGATCACTAAGAAGGTATCCGACCAGGGCAAGGAGCGTCGGAAGACGTTGATGGAGCAGTGAGGTAAGGCAATGCAAGGAAAAGCGGGTACCAAGCAGGAAAGGCTGTGCAAAGAGTGGCAGACGTTTATCAACGCTGAAATGTTTGAATACCACGAGGAAGGCAGTGATTTCAACTTTCCCAAGATTCATCCTCTGCTTCATTTTGGCGAGCAGATACGACGCTATGGATCTCTCAAGCAATGGTCTACCGAGACTGGAGAAAGTTCACACCGTACTCAACTAAAGGTGTTGGAAAAGCTTCTCGGCGCTGGAGGCACGGCGCTGGAGGTACGTCGCTGGAGGCACGGCGCTGGGAGTCAGCGACTAGTGCAGTCTGGGCGCCAAGCATGGCAGTAGTATAGCGGCGAGCGAGCAGAGCGAGACTCGATAACTCTTACAACCATATACATAGAAAACGAAAGATTGTCGCCCCCCCCATTGTCTCTGCATCCTCATAGTGAAGAACTTCATCTCGCTCACTCCTCCTCTCATCCATCGCTCTGAAGAAGAAGAACTACCTTGAGCCGAAGTAGGCGAACGCACACACACATACACACACAACGGCCATAATCTTCAACAAAAGGATCCGTACAACAAGTCGAACCGGTCCGGCAATATCTACAGTCAGATGATCGAATACTACCAACGGAGCGATGCATTTACGATACGGAGGCTCAATATGGCGGCGACGAGAATTGCGGCGATGAGAGGTGACAATGTCGAGAGCGGTAGAGACTCCATCGGAGATTCTCTAGCTGGCGTGTAATTTAGTTCAGAGCAAAGCTCTTCTGGGCAGAGAAAGATCATCACCTTCGCTGAGCTACTCGAATCTGTACGTGATGACTCCCTACAGAACGAGCTACGCCACGGCACGAATCGCTTCCTTCTTTCCCGCAAGATCCAAATTAGTCCCAAAGACCTGCTTCAGTGTGGGGTAAACGTCCATCACGGAATACGAATCCCGCTCACAAATATGTACGGTGAGCAGTTGACCCAATACGTTCAATGCACGGAAGAAAAGTCCTGGTACAGTCAACCAGCACGCCACGACTGGGTCTGGGTCAAGGCTTCCAACCGACGCGAGGATCAAGAACCAGCATATGGCGCGCTTCGGGGACGTCTGCCGTACCGTCTTTTAAAGATGTTCAAGCTTTCTGCTGAAGGAGGACCCTTTTGGTGCGCGTTCGTCCAAACAACGACCCCGGTGGCAGGCGGTATCCCTGAAAGTGCATCCAGCATGGTGAAAGTGATCAAACCTATGACAGGTAGTGGCTACGCTGTGATCAGCAGTGATAAAATTGGTGGTGCAGCGCATCTGATTCCGGAGGAGCCAGACTGCTCCGGAATAAAGCATAAAGGATGGTTGGTGAGCAGCCACATTGATTTAGCTACATGGAATGAGGTTTACTAGCCACTGGGAGCACATTTCTCCTCGTGTTAAAAGATTGCTGAGATTTGTATGAACACAGTGAACATCTAGTGTAGTGCGTAAATCTGTAGTACGACTTAACGGTACTTGACCGGTACGTACATCTGTACGGCGTACAACTGTACGACTCGGCATAGGATCGGTGACTACCTCGTCAGGTGTCAGATGATCTGCCTTCTCAGCACTTGGCTGTATTTCCCCGGGTGCGACTTGCAACCTCGGCTGTATTGCTCCGGGTGCGACTTGCAACCTCGGCTCCGCAACTTGACCGGATTGTCCGGGCGCGACGACTTCAGGCGCGACTTGACCGGATTGTCCGGGCGTGCCGACTTTGGGCGCGACTTGACCGGATTGTCCGGTTTCAACAACTTGCTCTTCGGTATATATCGGCTCCTGTTCTGGAAGTCCGAGCGCATCATTCTCATTATCAATGCATGATATATGCGCTGTTTGATTCTCG
>Ga0307508_10002871_pt1 | contig 17852 bp, 22 predicted proteins | sample 9_EM_MG_FD_203089 | JGI IMG/M metagenome (GOLD analysis project Ga0307508, IMG submission 203089) | Populus trichocarpa ectomycorrhiza microbial communities from riparian zone in the Pacific Northwest, United States - 9_EM | ecosystem: Host-associated > Plants > Roots > Unclassified | place... | reverse complement strand
GTTGGGGGGGGGGTGGGGGGGCCCGGGGGGGGGGGGCAGTCGGTATGGGCGGCGTGAAGGGCGAGCAGCTGAGCAAGGGATGGTGCGGGGTGGACCTGTGGGGGAGGTGCAGGCATCAAGAGGGGGTCTATGCCAAAGGCGGAGAGGAGAGCATTGATATCGGGCGGGGCCGCATTGGGAGGGGCAGAGACGGGGGGGAGGACGGTGTCCTGGGGAGATGGGGTGGGGTCGTCGTCGTCGTCGTCGGGCTTGCGTTTGTGGGGTGGCAAGGGCTCGTCAGACTCGAAGGCGAGGTTTGTCCAGAGGTCGAGGTGGGCAGAGAAGTCGGGGAAGGGAGAGGCGAGGTCGTGGGAGTCCTGTTGGACGGGGTGGACGACGTTGAGACCACTCAGATTCAAGGGCGCCATCGCGACTGGGCAAAGACAACGCGCGGTTGATAAGATGGGAGCCTGGTCCAGGTTTGAACTCCGACTCGGCCGTTACTTAAAAGACTATCACTACTATTTTCGGTCGAGGTTCCGACTCCGACCGTCAGCCTCTCGGCTCGCTCCGGCCCGGCGCCCTGAAGACCACCACATGACCACTACAGCACCATCTCCGATTCGTGGGTCATCACCGCAACATCCCGTCGCACCGGGTTCACCCTCGGGTACACAAACTATGGAAAAGAGATCAGCATCTGTCATGTCGCATTCGTGCCAACCTACCCCTTCGTTGTACTCGTGCATCACCTCCGCAGCGAGTATCGCCTTGTCCTTCACGAGCCCCTCGTATGCCTTTATCAACGTCCCCGTCTGCACTCCCACAACGCACATCACCACACACATCAGCACCCAGTTCGTGCTACCAGTGCACATCCACAGCAGCGCGTGCACAGGCGAGTACACCCCAAGCAGCGTCCGCTCCAGCTCTCCCGGAATCCACATCTCCAGCTGCTGCACCGCTTCCGCGGGTGCTCCTTGCGGTGGCGACGACGTCGACGGACTCGCCGAAGAAAACCCAAGCAGGAACCGCACCACACAGACAACAATACGCCACAGAACAAGCACCATGTACTGCAGCAGGCCTGCAATCCGGCCTGCAAACGTCGACCTTGGTGTTTTGTCGGAATGGACTTGAGAGTCCCGCCGAGGCGACGGCACAAACGTGGTATGTGCAGAGTTCACCGGGTCAGCTCGAGTCCGCCGGTGAAGCTGGTACGTGCGTGTCTGCGAAAAGAGGTGCAGCGCATTCAATGTCGATCCGGTAAACAACATGCACGTCGCCGGCACAGTCTGCAGGAGGGCACGTGAACAAACAGCTCCTACCGCATCCACACTACTCACCCAATCGAACCAACTTTGTTGGTTGCGCTCCCAGTAGAGGTCTTCCCATCCCAGGTCCGAGTCCGAAGTAGCGCGAATCTGCGACACTCTGACGAAAAAGTGAAGTGTGTGCATCAACGTGCCAATGAGCCACGCGCTCGTTCTGGGCGCCGGCAGAGGCACGTTGTGAGGAAAGAGCGAAATTTCGAACATGACCCGAGAGGGTATCTCTGAGATACTAGGGCATCCAATCAGCCATCTAGGTTGTATACAGAAATGACAAATCCTAACCGTTCAATGAACCCCTTCTTTCGGATGATGGCTTTTCGTGGCGAAGTAGCTGAATTTGCAGTGCTCATGCGAGCCCTGCGTTTCACACTGAGAGGCGTGGCATAGGGTGGCGGTCGTCGTGATCGTGCTGCTTCCCAATCAAATGGGGTGGACGAAGATATAGACGGGGTGGACGACGGGGAATCGAGGTAAGATACGCGCGTCCGCGGCGTCATCGGTGTCTGGGTGCCGCTGGAGGGGCGGGGTGAGGGCGAATGAGGAGAGCCTGGTATGTTCGCCGCGTTCACCTGGGCGAAGCGACGCAGACTCATTTCGACCGAGTGCAACAACAAGGAGCAAGGAGGCGTGACTACGGGCAGGCGTGTCACATGTAACGTAACGCGAGTGTTTCCAAAAAGGAGTTGGCACGCGCCTCCACCTCTCTGCCTAGTGTCCCTATTCTACCAATGTCCTCTGCCCATATCTTGAACCACAGACCCGCAAAACAGACCCCAAACACGACCCCTCCCGCAACCTGAGCCCAAGTGTGGTAACCAAGCCATACTCTGGAAAGGACGATCATCCCCGTCCATGGTACGACTACGAGCGGCACAAACACAGCAAGCGGATGCAAGCTAGAATGCAGCGGTAGGTACAAACTCCCCAGGAGTACAGAAACAGCACAGAATGTGCATCCCGAGGCATGGGTACTGGGCATTCTGGATAATCCGAAAGTCAAGCACGAAAGACAGCTTGGGGTTCCGGGAGCCATACCCATACGTGGTTCTTCGACTTTGTGCTGGTCGTTGCTGTCTAATGGTATTTTTGACGATCTTGGCCGATAGACTACAAGCAAGAGCACCTGCTGCAAAGTAGTTTACGCCTGCCGAACGCGTGTAGAGACAGACCAGGACAGTCACAGCGGTCACGATCTTTGACGTCTGTACATACTCTGCTGATCAGATGGTCAACACGGGATATGGATCGCTTCGCACAGACCTCGTCGAGAAATCCGAGCCATGGCTCAAGTGGAGGCATGGCTCAAGAAGCGTGTCGGTCACGTGTCACTTTTGGACAAAACGCGATCACATGATGTTATTTGGATGCAATTCGAGTACAAATAATGCACTCCATAAAAGGAAACCGTCGAAACAATTGAAGTTCGTTTTTCAACCTGCGCATTCTTGAATTTCGACCACTCACGACCTTTTAAAACAATTCGTCTCTCTTCTCCCCTCCATCTCCACCCCTCGTCTTACCTGGACGACATTTGACAAACATCTGTTTCTATAAACCTTTACTTTGCCACCACGTCTCGTCCACGAGTCCCCACTGCTTCCTTGTCGCCGTCGCATTCGATCAGCGCTAGGAATTCTCCCGCAAAGATGGCTGTCCCATCATCATCCCATCATGACCGCGACCGCGAACGCGAACGTGAGCGCGAGCATCGTCACCGTTCCGAGCGACACCACCATCACCGCACCATTTCTTCAACGACACTTTTGCTTGTTCTCTCCCTCGTTTTGGCTGTCCTCGCTGTCATGCTGTCTCTCCCTGCATCCCAAAGCGCCAATGCAGTTGTAGGAAAGGAGGATCCTGCTGCAACTGGTATCTGGGGATACCTCAATCCAAAACGTTCGCAAGTGCTGGTAACCCGTGAGCGTGACGTCGCAATGCGCGAAGCCGAAGTTGCACGTCGCGAGGCCGAGCTGCTTGTTGGCGCACCTGGGGGTGTGCTTCCTACTCAGTCACCTGTCTCCTGTCCGCTGTGCCCCACTCAGACTTTTATTGACATTCCTCCTGCGCAAACTATCATCAAGGAGGTCGTCAAAGAGCAAGAACTTGCTCCTCCCGGGTGGTGGAAGGAAGCAAGTGCCCGTTCCGAAGAGGTCCTCGACCGCGAACTCAGAGTGGCTGAGCGCGAGCGAGAGATTACTCGCCGGGAGGAAAGCGTCAACAAGAGAGAGCATGATGCCTCTAGGCGAGAAGCGTGGATCATGGAGCAGCTTGTGTGAGTGACGGTTCCTCACAGAGATGTGCACATTACTCATGCCTTTACATCAGTCTGATCAACAGCGATACTGCGGTTGAGGAAGAAGTTTACTATGAGCAGCCAGGGCCAAAGCGAAAAGTCAAGGTACCACCGCTCGTTCAGCGCCGTCCCGAGCTCTGAGATGAAGGAGGGTTTTCTGTCATTCTTTTAAAACAGAATAACAGAACTACCTATCCATCCAATACTTTGTAGAGTTCGTCTCCCCTCCTTCATCCGGGCTTGGGGGACAACGGTCTTCATTCTCTGTCCCCCTCGTCTTTTGGGGTGGGGGGGAGATCAGTTGGTGGCGTGCCATTCAATGAACTCGACTTTGACGTGTCAGAACGCGATCGAGAGTTGACCTCGTGATTGCTCAAGGCATTTTCTGTTTTCTGTTTCTTTTTTTTTTGGCCTTGCATTTGCGCGCTACCAACTGGTCCCCCTTCACACGATGCAGAACACTTCGCTGACCTTGTTCTTTCCCTCTATCCAACAGGAACTTCCGCCTATCGTTGTCGCCGAAACTGAAACTAAAACTATTATCCAATATGAAACTCTCCCTCCGCTAACTGTCACCGTCCCTCCACCAGCCAACACACGTCGTGCAGCGTTCCCTACCCCCGAGGGCGTGTCGCCGTCTCTCTCGACTGCCATCCCTCGTACTACCGCAATCATGTTCGAAGAGGAAATCATCAATGAACCTCTTGGGGCAGAAAGGATTGAGGAGTATGAAGTCGAAGAGTATGAAGAAGACAATGCTCCTATGGCCGTGCGAAGGAACGCAAAGCCGGCAAGGCGACCCCCTCCCCCACGGAGTGGGTGGCTCTGGTAGAGATGGTTTTGTTATTGGATATCTGCTTTTCTTGTCCCCGTCTTCCTGTCTTAACCATTTCCCTTCTTGCACCGCGGGCGCCTTGCTTCATTTTTCCTTCTACAGCCGCGTGCTTTCGTCCCCTTGTGACTATCATCCTTGTAAATCCTAGGCTACGACATGATGCGATATGACTCGACCGATAGCTGTACACGGACTCTTGACTTCTGGGTACCTGCGTTGTGGGTTGGATTGGCTTTGCTACTGCCGAGGTCCCCTATCCTCCCTGAATTCCTGAGTAGATGTACATTAGGATAGGTTATGGGTAACCAGTGTTTGGCTGACCTGTAAACTCTAAACGGCGACGGCCATTACGTCGTTGACAAGATCGCGCTCTTTAATTGCGTGTCGCGTGTCGCGTGCCACTGAGCCACTTTCTTTCATCTCACCATTACTTCTCCAGGATTGAGAGTCACCATTGTTAGCGACCGTGACGCGCGATAAGCTTCGCTGAACACGAGCCCAGGGACCGAATAGTCATCAAAACGTATCCGGCAGTTAGGCGTGATGCCTTTCGTCCGATGTAGGGTACGTTATGCCACATTCATTCACGCTCAGGCATTCAGACGTCCCCGCTAGTTCTACACCGAAAGTGGCGAACCGTTGAGAGGGGGTTGTCACAGAAAGGGCGCAGGATGCGCTTTCATTCATCCCGAAGATTCTGACTGGATCAATGCTCCACCTCCTTCATTCAAACCAAGAGACAAGAGTGGCGATTCAGTGCGGTTCTCTTCAGTTCGAACCTTTCGGAATGCTGAAACGTGATCAGGTGGCCTTCAAGTCTTGGGGTGGCAAGCGTGGCGCCGCTGCTCCCTCGGCATGGGATAGTGGCGGGTATGCTACCACTAGCACTGCTGACACTGGAAGCGGTTGGGATACCGGGGGTGGTTGGGAATCTGTGGGTGGTTGGGGTACCGGGGGCGGATGGGGTACTGGGAGCGGATGGGACGCGGGAACCTCTGTGTCGACACCGAATCAGGCCCCGGAACCCTCGGAGCCGAAGAGCCCATCTACCACGAAACCATGGGGCACTTCCGCCCCCATAAACGGATCTGATGGAACTACGAAAAGCAGCGAACAAGGGTGGGGAGGAGGCGCAGACAATACCACAGGGTCTGGATGGGGAAGTACTAAGAACGACGAATGGGGAGCGTCGAGTTTGGGAGATGGCAAGGACACAGCCAAGGCTGCGGGGTCTGGATGGGGAAGCACTCCGAACGGGGGAACGGGTTGGGGGAACAACAGGGACGCGGACAAGGATGCGGGGTCCGGATGGGGAAGCGCCAAGAACAGCGGGTGGGGGAACAACAATGACGCAACCAGCTCCTGGGGAGCTCCTGATCCAATGATCGTGGACAATCAGGCCGAAAAGGAGACCGGACAGAACAAGAGGAAAGGCAAGGTTGTCCCTGCCCCGCCACGCATCCGTATTCCGGACAACGAGAACAGGAAAATCAAAATTTCGGGAACGAACGATGAGCCACTTGGCCACAACAAGTGGGGAGGACCTCGTAGTTCTAACCTCGCAACCACATCGACCCCCATGACAGCACTGACTCCTGTTGCTACGACGCCCACCGACTCATTCCGCTTCAAGCGCAAGCGTGATGTTGCATCTGACGATAAGTTAGATGTCTTTAAGGAATACATCAAGTACGTCTCATCTCCCTTGTAATTTTTTTCTTTCACCCATTGCGTTGACAAGGACCTGGGAGCGTGGTGTTAGGGCACGATTCTTGCTCGCCGACGCTGAGGCTAAACGTGACCGTTGGTTCCGCACACAGAAATCTGCCTGTTATGCACGCATAGGCGAGGCAGGGCGCAAGAGACTCGACGGCCAACGTACCGAGTGCGATAAAGAGGTCAGCTTACAAAGTCAGAAGCTCTCTCATGCCATCACATCACTTGTGGCATTTCATGATACAATTTCATCCAATCTTGACTTGGGGCAACGTTACAACATTGGCGAGGAAGCAGAGAAATTCATCGTAGAGTCAAAAGCTTTCGTTGACGAGGCCCGCGCCCTCCTTGTCACGCACGTTCTCAGGGACAATAATAATGTACAACCGGGCGACATCCAGAAACACCCTTCAGGAGCCAACGTCACCCCAATCGACTCCTTGCGAAGCCAGGTCCGAGACCTCGAGTGGCGTTTCGACCAAGCGCAGACGGAGCTCACTCTCCGGCACCAGCGTGACATTCGCTCCGAGATTGACGAACTTATAACCGCGAAGATCGCAGCTTTGCGTATGGCACGTCAGTGCGAGATTGATCGAGTTGGCTCGCAACCGCGCGCTGAGATCGTTATTCCGCCCCATGCCCTCGAGAGCATAGCGGGCGCGGTCCAACAGGCCATGGAATTGGATGCAAAGGTACCGCACACAGTCGAAGATATTCGTGTTCTTCTTCTTCGAGTGGATGCGACGACCAAGCGGGTCAGCGAACTTGAAGAAGAACTCTCTGTGAACAAGGCGGTATACACAAAGGTACATAGCGGCATCACTCTTTGGTTAGGCATGAGTTTGAGCCTCCTTCCTAGCAGGTGCAAGAGATGGGTGCGGAGAAGGAGGAAACTGAAAGGAGGATGAATGAACGACTGGAGAAGATACGAGAGCAGTTCGAGCAGCTGGTTGCATCGCAAGTCCCAGGTCCTGCTGCACAGCTTGCCATGTCACCCACCATTTGCAATTCACGAGACAACCTGATGGAAAGCCTTCGGCCTGCATTTGAGGCAGTCTTGGACAAGTTTTATGAACGGGAAGTTCGACCGACTGTCGAGTCATTGCAACGGGTTGTCGTCGAGGTATCTGACCACCATCAAGAAGAAGCGATTAAAGTGCTGTGGGGAAAAATACAACCTGCCATGAACATGGTCGCAGGGGTTTCTCGGTGGCTGGACTCGCAAGAGCTCGGACTCACTGCGCCTCTTGAGGTGGCAAATCATACATATGCAGATGGTTCGTAGTACAATTTCCATTCGTAGTAATCTTTCTTTGTACGATACCACACCAACGCTATATTAACAATACGCACTGATCAAATCTAACTGGTATTTCTCCTGCTTGGTCGTCTCCTAACTTGAATGGCAAAAGAAAGGCGCTGTAACGTATGTCTCATATTACAGCAACACTCGTCGAATTTGACACCTCCTTTTCACTATTAGCTATTCGATGATAATGGCAGGCCGAGGCGTCTGAAGGGTGGTACAATGGGGTGTCCTAGGGATGCCAGTGCTTGCCACTTTGCACACCCGCACGAACGTGGATGGAAGGCTGCTCATTCTTCTCTTCCCCCCAAACGCGAACTTGTGGCCGACTCGGACTCCGAATTCTATTACAGCCTCGTGCAATCTGATCGCTCAAGGGATCACCGCGACCGGGACAGGGACAGGGAAAGGGACAGGGATAGGGACAGGGACAGAGAAGACAGAGCCAGGGAAAAGAAGCGGGGGAGGGACACCCAAAAGAATTCGAGTTCGTCTCTCCTAGGATCTCCTCCGCGTCGAAGGGACAGCACGACTACCCATGCCTCTCCTGGCCCACCCTCTCGCAGGTCAACTTTTGATGATGCTATGGACGGTAGTGGCGCCACTAAGCGAGGGACTCCGAGGTCACCTGCCCTCTCAACATTTTCAGACCAGCTTGAAAGGCTAGCAAAAGACAGCAAGCACCGCACCAATGACCCCTTACTCCGGGATCACATCCCTTCTGCATCACGCCGTTCACGCTCTCGTTCTAGGGACAGGGGCAGAGACAGAGAGCGAGTTGGCTTGCCAAGCAAAGTTCCACCTTCCGGAAGTCATCTCCCAGACACTCGTAACGCAAACGTCTTAATCACTCCGCACCCCTCGACTTTACCCCCAGAACCTCCCAAGTCACCACCGATGCTCCCTCCCCCTCCGCCGCCTCAAGTCCCCGAGGTACCTAAAGTGCCCTCCTTTGTCTCTAATCAGCAGACAGCTAGCTTGGGAGAAACCGGATCGAAAAAGCTGAAAGAGCTTTCCGTGGATGAACAGAGGTCGGCATGGCACGAACGGATCGAGTATGCTCATATCATACTTCACCTTGTCCACTGACTCACATCCTCCGGCTTAGCCTCATGTTTACTTCAATCACATCGCGTCGTGATTACGCCAAACTGGAGTCTGACCTGTCTCAAATCCGCCTGCTCTCCAGCTCTTCTCTCGCGAATAACATGCCGGAAGCCAACCGTGCACACATAAGTGCCCAGAAAATGGCGCTGGAGCTCCAAATGGAGGTTAAACGCAAAGAGATCAACGAAACTGTTCAAAAACTTATTGGGAGCAATTTTTGGCCTGTCCTAGGTAACCCGCAAATTTCGGAGATGGAAAAAACGCTAGAGGAGTCGAAGAAGCACGTTTCGGAGGTGAGAAGTTTGTTGGACGATGTGAGGAGCAGTTGTGCGGCGCTCCTCAAGACGAGTGCGTCCGATTGCACACAAGATTCGGATCGGCCCTCCAAACGAAGAAAGTTGGAAGGAGAAGCAGGGCAGTCCACGAGTGGGAACGCAGAATTCATGACCGAGGACACGACGAGGGAGTTGGAAGCGTTTCGCGATAAACTCACGGAACTTGACCGTCACCTCGTTGAGCTCGAGAATGACATTACCCAACGTGATGGAGTTGTTTCAGATGAGATCGAGCTTCACATAGATTCTCGGCTGGAAGAAGAAGACGCACTTTATCCACCTGTCAAGGAACCGGGAGAGGTGTCTCAATCCGAGATCGAGGCTGTTGTCGATGCAAAGAACAAGGAATTTGTGCGTGCTGTCACGGTAACGGGCGAAGAAATCGGAGTACTGGCGGTGGAGGTTGCAGAGTTGATCACAAAGGTGAACGCTCTAGAGGCTAGGTGTAGGACATTGGAAGCAGAAAACCAAGAGTTCAAAAACAAACTTGCCCAGGTTTGATTTATTGCTACTGGCCGTGGGAGGTATGGGAGGCAATCTAACATCGTTTTTACAGGACACTCTCCAGCATGCGAAATCTCATGATTCCTTAGTTCGCCGTGATAAAGAGATTGAAGCCATAGCGGCTGCATTACAAGCCTACATTTCACAAGCGCCTGCCGGTCAAACAGCAGGTGATCTTCCTTCCGCGGAGTACATCATCGAATCACTCGACAGCCAGCTCGAAGTTCTCTTCAGGGATAAATTCTGTGCAACAATGGTCAACATTCAGCGGGAAGCCTTCAGTAAAGTCCAAGAAAGCCATAATCGCACACTCGATACTGTTTCACCAAAAATCATGCTACTGCTGAAGATGGTCAACCTTATCACAGCTCGGCTAGGAAAGCCCGACATGGACGCTATGAATACTGCGTAGGCAGTGGCGTCGAGGACCATCCCATGTATCAGTTCCGTTTGCTTGATCTCTTTCTGGAACCTTCAATGTAACATACTTGCGGCGCATCATCCATTCAGCTTGACCGTATACAAAGAGGACATTCATTCAGCTATGTAGTCACATTTGCAGTGATAGGTAAGAATTATGCTGCACGAGTCCTTCAATCAAGTTCGGAGTCGTCTTGCGTAAAGGCTGCTGAGTAGGCAAGGATTGTCCCGTACACCAGCCTGAGGGAAAGAACCATTAGACGTCAAGGTAGGAAACGACAGTTGTACGCACCCGCCACCGATTATTGACATGACACAAGCCCCTGGTCTTATCACTTCCGAATGTGTAAGAACAACAGGGAGTGCAAATCCGGAAACGACGATTATAGAGGTAATGAACCGTCCGAGGTCAACAGGTCCGGCATTAGCCTCGTATGATGAGAACTCGTCCGCTCCGCAGTGTGCGAACAATGCGTTGGGAAGAGGTGCCAACACGAATGTGAGTGCTGTGGGGAAAGATATGGGTCATGGACCGCTTGATAGTCAACTCCTGGACTCACCAACCAAGAGAGGTAGCCAGTTGGTCCAAAGGGCACATGAAAGGATGATTAGTAGGAACCCAACGGCAAGGACAAAGGACAAGAGAATGACGGCTTCGTTTGTGCATTAGCCTAGTTCAGCGGGAACCCAACGACATGGACTCACTTTTCAGTCCCGCCGCTGCCATAGTGCTGGTGTACAAAGAAGTGTTTGCTCGTCGGCTGCGCAAGGCTTTCGCCTTGCTTGGACTATGTTAGGTAATCCGGCAGCGAGCCACATCGGCCACAGTATGATACAATAGATTAAATATAAGTAGTGTCCTCTTTCTTTGAGCATTATCTGACTCTGCGTGAACCTCTCGGACCCAGAATATTCGTTGGGCGATCCACCAACGCTCCCATTGTCATCGGCAACCCGGATTTTGTGGCCGTCGTTTTCTTTAGTACCATGACTGGATGGGATACTGGGGGTAGTTGTTGTGCGACAAGGAGCGTCGCTGAAGACGACGTCGACGAGGATAATGAAACCACTGGGGGTGTGGACGGCCGTGGAGCCTCACTTTCCAGAGTAGAAGGAGGAATAGTGGCGGTAAGGTCACCGTCCACCACATCGTCGCCTGTTGTGTCTTCCCTGTGTGTGTCCTGCGACTCCTCGGGCAGAGACTGTGCCACAGAAAGTGGCGTGGTAGTATTGGCACTCGTTGTGGTTTCCCTCCAGGATTGCAGAATGACGTCGCGATTCTTGGTTAGTTCCCAGTTATCGACGTATTCCCAGTTTCGTTTGCGAGGTGTCATCCCAGTAGGAGCGTCTTCCCGTGTGGCTTGATCGAGAAGTGATTGTGAGGTCTGCCGGATGGCACTCAAGCCAGTCGTAACCATTTTGTGGTGCCTTTCCATCGAGTCGGTCAGATTTGTACACTGCGGGTAGTGAATTACACCAGCGGCCAGAGCACTACAAGTAGAACGACGCACCTCCGACGCGACGCGAGAAGTGAATCCTTCCACGTTCCTCAGACCGGATGCCAATCCCCGCTGGACATTTCGCAAGTCAACTTGGACGTCCGTCACCATTTCATTTGTTGTCTCGATGCGAGCTCTCTTTGCCCGATTATGTCGACCAAGACTACTTCCAAAGGACGTCTGAAAGGTTTGGCTCTGTCTTTGGATTTCTCCAGAATATGTTGTTGCTGCTGTCGCCATGGATAGTTGTACCGTCGAAAGCCCGTTCTTAAACGCGTTTTGAGCTGAACTCGTAGACTGAAAAACTAATGAGATGCATCGAGAATATCAAGCGGAAGAAACTACCTTCAACGCTCCATCGCGCAACCTCTTGCCTTCCACTCCTTTACGCGCAAACGATGCAGAAAGTTCAGCTCCACGAGAATTAGTATGATCGATTAGTCGTTCGTGTCGTTGCTCGAACTTGCCAAGTTCTTCTTCCGCCCTTGCGTTCCCTTTAAAGATGGGGCCAAAGGTTTCATTTAGCTCTTGATGCCGTGCAGCTACGAATTCGCCCAGAAGACCAGTTATGCGTTGTACCAACTCTTCCTTTGCCTTCTCGGACTTAATCTTCTCGGCTTCGAGGACTCGCGAGAGGAGGGCATTCTGTGCTTGAAGATGAGAAATTTCGGCTCGAGACATTTCATCGGTGATTGCTTTAGCCTGCAGGGTGGATTCGCCTTCCGCTTTGACGAACGATTGAGCCTCGTCAATAGCTGTGTCGATGAGATACCCCATTGCTATGAGAGCACCTTCGAGCTAGAGGCATATTTCAGCTTCCTGAAGGACCAATTCCGGATCTAACCTACGGCAGCAAAGTTGCTCTGATTCATAGAGTACAGTTCGTGACAAAGAGTCTGAGAGCTCTTGCGCAGGCAATCCGACCAAGCGGCGAACGAGCTCTTAATCGTGTCCTGAGACTCCCTGACCGCGCTCTGCATTATATCTATCGCTTCAGCAGATGCGTCATCCTTAGCGTTGATTATGCGTAAAGAGTCTTGCATGCGTTGCAGCTGCTGATCAATGCGTTCGGAGTGGGCGGTCATGATCTCGTGTTCTTTGTTGTGGTATGCTTTCGCTTCAGTCCGAAGGCTTTCGGTCGAGTGACCAGCGGTCTTCATAAAATCGTTCAGCTTCGCAGAAAGGGCAACCACTTCGTTGGTTATCGATTTTCCATGAGAAGATACTGCCTTGTTATTGGAACTGAAAACCTTCGCCTTGCGCTCTAGCGGGGTCGTCAACCATGTCGTCATCGAAGAAGGAAACAACCTCACGGATTTTATCAAACAGGGCGTCTAGATCATCGATACTCTCCACAGCGACCTGCTTCAATCCACAGGCGACGCCGTCGATTTTGGTTTCATTGACCTGATAGGCCTGCCGAACAACGACCTCTTCTTCCAACGCGCTCTTCACCCACTTGAGTTGTCCATCCTTCACTTCAAGTTCTCCTTTTGTCTCTTTCAACCTCTCTTTTGTCTCTTTCAACTCACCGTCCCTTTTCATCAATAACGCTATACTCTGTTCGAATTCCTCCCGTACACTTCTCAGTTGACTCTCCACGATCTCTATCTGCTTCTTCGCTTCCTCCATCTCGGTCTGCCTGATTTCTTGCTCAGCGCTTAACTGGTTCCACGTCTCTTCGGAGAAGAAAATGCCGTTTTTCTCCCGAGCCGCTAGGACATCTGCCTTCAGCCTTTCAATTTCTGCAACGTATTCCTTTAGAAGAGAGTTTCTCGTCATCCTTTGGTTAACTTCGGGTTTGTTGCGAATGGATTTTGCCCGGATTGCGTAATCGAGGGTCGAGAGGGTCTCCTCCATATTGGATCTTGCGGGCGAGATAGTCGCGATGATGCAAGTCTTGGTGCGGCCCCCCAAGGAGTCTTGGAGAAGGCGAGTGAGTTTGGACTCCCGATATGGGACGTGGGGGGAGCGATCGACAAGTGCATTTATGACGCGTCCGAGAGTTAGCAGGCTCTGGTTGATCATACCAGCTTCTCTTGCCCTTTTATTCTCGGCACCGGAGCGACCTATATTTTCTGACCCAGCCAGGTCAACAAGATTAAGTTTTCCAACCTTCAATAGGTCATCCCCTATCGACGAAGTCTCCTTGGTGTGTACAGTAATCGAGAACACGGAGTGAGAGCGACTAGAATGGTCATTGAACTTGGTCGCTGCGATCTGGCGACGATGGCTACCCTTGGTCAGGAGCGCCAGTGCATCGGCCGCGTCCTTCACAGGTATTTCTTCCAGACCTTGGATGAGGACACCTTTCTTGCTAGCGTCGTCGAATATCTTCAGACCACCCTGGTTATCAGACGGACCTCCCTTGCCCATAGGTTGGGCCGAACCTGCCGGAGCGGAGAGTTCGTTCGTGAGAAGGTCTCGAAGCTCTTCGTTGTATAACTCGACAAACGATATCTTGACGCTATAATCCGCTGCCGATGTCTCGAGTTGATGGAATAAACGAAACAACACTCTGGGTATCATTCCAGCCTGAGCGGAAGGGTTGCCCATCGGTGTTGGTGTTAAATCACCCTGCATTGTGTATCTAATTTGAAGTAAGGGGTCAGGGTATTCCGGGATGGGGGAATCACGCACGTTTTCCCTGTGCCCGTCTGCCCGTACGCAAATAATGTGCAATTGTACCCCGTGAGGACTTCGTCGAGCAAGGGATTGACAACGTCATGATAAATCATTGCTTGGTCGGCCTCTGGACCAAAGACAAGATCGAAAGGATACGTCCGCGTTGGTGGCAATGTTATGACACCCAGGCTAGATACTGGTGTGGAGGTCTCGATGGTAACTTCCTTGCTTTTGGCGCCGTGCGAGCTGACGATTATGGGCGAGTTCTCCTGAATTTCGCGATCCGAGCGTCTTCGACATCGGATAACCACCTGAATGTGTGTTACTCCATCTTCCTGGTCGCTTGATTTTGTACTTTTGGCTGAAGCAAGAGAAGCTGCTAAATGATCGAATCTAGTGCGTTCATCGGTCGGAGGTGGTACGTTCTGCAACGAAGCCGTTGCGGAACGTAACCTGGAGCTGGCTTGAGGAATAGTTGGTTTCGACCGAGAAGATGTGGGTCGACGGGCAGCCATCGAGTTCGTCGTCGTTGTGGTACTAGTGGGACGCGTCGAATCAACCTGTACGCGTCGAGATCACGTGCGGGTGGAGCGTGGGCACTTGGTAGTAGTGCTAGTTTAGTCCCAAGCAGTAGCTTCCAGACGACAGATGGGAAAACGCAAGAAATCGTCCAGAAAACCAGCTGCGGCAAGCGCAGCGAGGCGGAGAGAGCCGCTCGGTACGTTCTCGCAGCGGGTCACGGGTCGTGCTGATTTTATCGGCCAGACACCGCGTTCACATGTCTGTTCTGCCACCATGACAAGTCCGTCACCGTTAGACTCGACAGAAAGGAGGGAATTGCGCATCTCGTTTGCAAGGTGTGCGACCAGCGATATCAGAGCAAAGTAAACCGTGAGTCTCCTCGTCCGCCCCGCCCTGCCGTTCCTCACAACTGCATTCCTTCAGATCTGACCGAGCCTATTGACATCTATTCGGAATGGATAGATGCCGCTGACGCTGCCCAAAAAGAGGAACAAATCCCTCGTCGTCCGACAGCTTCTTCGAGCAGACCTGTTCCGGCAGCCCTTTCTGTGGGCAGTGATGACGACTGACTTGAATTAGCGCATTCTCTGAGTTTTGCAATTGTACAACAATGTTTGCAATCCAAGATCATTTGCTTAATGCCACCTGAGATCTGCGTGGGCCCATCTAGGTGGAAATGATCTGCAGCGAAGCTTGTTTCTAGCCTGTAGCATCCGTCGAGTAATCTTATGGTTCAGCCACCGCCGGAAATAGAGAAACGTGCTGCTCTTTCACTGCGACACGCTTTTAGAGTCCCCAACAACCGTCTTTCTTTTGGTCCCAAACATTATTGTAACCATATACCCGTGCACTGGTCGTAGCAGCTCCCTAGACTCTTTCTTTCATCTCAGACGGATCGTCGATCATGGCGTCCTCAACCAATATCAAAGTTGTCTGTCGGTACGTCTCTGGCCACCAACAGCCCCAGTCGACTGTGTACCTGCGGCCGTCGTGCTGATGTACAATATGCAGATTTCGTCCTCCCAATGCTCTCGAACTGAGAGAAGGCGGCGAAATCGTTGTGTCATTCAGTGACAATCTTCAAACAGTCATGATGCGCAATTCGCAAGCCGTTTCTGGACCAGAGAAGGATGGCTTTACCTTTGATAGGGTATTCCAAATGGGCACGAAGCAACACGAAGTGTTCGATTATGGTGTTAAGGAGTAAGTCACCCGCACTCGCGTTCCCTTGTCGTTTATTAACGCGGTCATACTCCGTCAGCATCGTAAGAGGTGAGATCCTTCGAACTATTCGTGTCATTCGAGTTAGACCATCGTCCAGTCATTTAACTCGCGTCTTTCTTATGGAACTTGACATTCTTGGTCCAGATTACTGACCGACCGCTTAGATGTACTGGATGGTTACAACGGAACTGTGTTTGCTTACGGCCAAACTGGGAGTGGCAAGACTTTCACCATGATGGCAAGCGATTTTCACCTACTATGGTCCCTTCCGCTCATCGACATACTCAGGGCGCAGATATAGACTCAGAGGAACTCAAGGGTATCATACCTCGGATTACCGAACAAATATTCCAGTCAATAGTGGAATCAGACGCTCACTTGGAGTATATGGTCAAGGTTTCATATATGGAAATTTATCTAGAACGCATCCGTGATTTGCTGGCTCGTAAGCTGGCTCGTTCTTTCCACCATGAAAACACAACTAATCGTTTTCTGCCTGGTAGCTCAAAATGATAATCTGCAGGTTCACGAGGAAAAGTCGAGAGGCGTATATGTCAAGAATCTTTCGGATTATTATGTCAGTAGTGCTCGCGAAGTCTACGAAATCATGCGTCAAGGGGGTGCAGCACGAGTGGTGACTTCCACGAGTAAGTTCTGTACCCCAGTCTAGTCAAATGATGGGTTTCTATTCTGACCTTGTTTTATGACAGACATGAATGCCGAGAGTTCTCGTTCACATTCGATCTTCCTCATCACGATCCAACAGCGAAACACTGAGACTGGCGCTCAAAAGAGCGGTAATCTCTACCTTGTGGACCTTGCTGGCTCCGAAAAGGTTGGAAAGACGGGTGCGTCTGGCCAAACTCTCGAGGAAGCCAAGAAGATCAACAAATCTCTTTCGGCTCTCGGCATGGTCATCAACGCTCTGACGGATTCAAAGGTACGTCGCTAGAAGGAGGTCAAGCTCGTGACGTCGATATTGGTTGCTATCCAGGCAAAACATATTCCATACCGCGATTCAAAACTTACGCGCATCCTCCAAGAATCCCTGGGCGGTAATTCACGGACGACGCTTATCATCAATTGTTCACCTTCAGCATACAATGAGGCTGAGACTTTATCGACCCTCCGATTTGGTATTCGCGCGAAGTCAATCAAGAACACCGCCCGCGTCAACCAAGAACTCTCCCCGCTGGAGCTCAAAGGGCTTCTTTCCAAAGCGCAGCTTGCGAATACAAGACATCTGGCATACATACAAGCACTGGAAGCCGAACTCGCTATATGGCGCTCCGGAGGGTCCGTGGAGCAAGGTGAATGGGCCACTCCAGACAAGCCCATGTCTCCCGTCGGTGTTTCCAAGAAACCCACGTCTTCGCCCACACCTTCAACCGCCAGGAGTATGACCCCTATCAACCCTGTTTTAGAAGGCCTCAGGTCGGACATCGACAGTAGACCACAAACACCTACTGTTATTGGCATGGACAAAGATGAACGGGAGGACTTCTTGCGCAGAGAAAATGAGCTCAGTGACCTGCTGGCCGAGAAAGAGAGCGCGCTAGCTTCTGCAGAGAAACTTGTCAAGGAGCTCCGGGAGGAGCTTGCATTCCTCAGGGAGCAAGAAACCTCGGTATCTAAGGTAACATCTAATCTTCTTTTGGATTCGTATTCTACATCGGTTATTGCAGGAGAACAAAGCAATGTCCACCCAGTTGAACGAGCTCCGTTTGCAAGTTGAGCGCCTCGACTACGACAACAAAGAAAGTATTATCACGATCGACATTCTGAGAGAGCAGAACCAGGATTCCAAGAACGAGTTGGAAGAACTTAAGAAGATCATCACCGATCTTCGCAGCGCGCAGAAAGATGCCTCCGCGGAGGACAAAGAGAGGCGTAAGCAGGAGAAGATGGCACTTATGATGGCTAAATTCGATGTGGTATGTTTCCTGTGAGTGTCAAGTGATTAGAGTACTGACTCTTGGCGTAGCAAGGAGCATTTTCCGAAAAGGATGAACAGCTTCGCCAGCTGCTTGCTAAGCTCGATGCCGTCGACTCCGAAGCCACTATCTCATCTCTCACCGTCGATGATGTTGTCGCAGCCAGGAGACAGCTCACTGAAGCCCAGTCTTTAGTCCGTGAGACTCTTGATCGCTTGC
>Ga0307508_10002870_pt1 | contig 17857 bp, 17 predicted proteins | sample 9_EM_MG_FD_203089 | JGI IMG/M metagenome (GOLD analysis project Ga0307508, IMG submission 203089) | Populus trichocarpa ectomycorrhiza microbial communities from riparian zone in the Pacific Northwest, United States - 9_EM | ecosystem: Host-associated > Plants > Roots > Unclassified | place... | reverse complement strand
GCTACGGGAGTGTGACATAGGGCTACATAGGACAGTCACGGTAGACAGTCACAGGCGGCGCACGGACACTCGTATAAGAGGCCGGCGCTCGCCTCTCGAGAATGGACATGCTTCTTGCTACCCCTCACGACAAGTATTGTATCGGACAGAGGAGAGCTATTTACCTCCGACTTCTGGAAATGTGTAACCAAAGCACTCGGAATATCACGGAACCTCAGCACGGCGTTTTATCCGCAGACAGATGCACAAACGGAACGAGTCAATGCCGTCCTCGAACAATACCTACGTGCATACTGCAATTACCAGCAGGACGACTGGGAAAAACTGTTACCAATTGCCGAATTCTGCTACAACAACATGCAGGCAGGGACCACGAAGGTAACACCCTTCTTCGCCAACTTCGGATATGACCCCAGGTTTCTACCGGATCTTGGTACACAAAACGAAGAAACACCGGATGTCTCAGAATATGCCGCGGCGCTGGGGAAGCTTCACGAGGAACTCAGGGCGGAGATGAAGGAGGCACAAATGGCTCAGACGGAACAGGCCAACAAGGCAAGACACCCGGATCCCGTCATGGAAACAGGCAACAAAGTCTGGCTGAAGAGAAAGAACATCCGAACAACGCGACCATCGAATAAGTTGGACCACAAACAAATCGGACCCTACACCATACTAGAGAAAGTTGGCTCGCGCGCATATAAGCTGGACCTGCCCGCCTCTGTCAAACTGCACCCCGTTTTCCACATTAGCCTCTTAGAACCCACAGCCAGCACCGAGCCCATACCGGGACACCACCAGCTACCGCCACCACCCATTATCATAGAAGCACAACAAGAGTGGGAAGTGGAACAGATCCTCGACTCACAACAACACCGGAGCAAGATACAATACGAGTCAAGGGGACCGGGTTCCACGACCCGGACAAGACCTGGTACCCGGCTGAAAACTTCGAAAACTCCCCAGAAATTATTCGCGAATTCCACGAGGAATACCCCGAAAAATCAACCCCCACCAATCAGCATGTCCAACACCGCCATTGTCGACACGAACGAAGGGTGGACCTTCACCAATGTCAAACAAGCCGAACTGCCCATGATGACCAACAACAATGACAACTGGGCCATCCCCGACAACGCCACCACCACGGACGGATGGAATGCCCCGCCGCCAGCACCCTCCCCTCCACTGTCCGCTGTAGGACAACCCAGCGCCAACAACCATGCCTCCCTACACTGGACCACCTGCTACGACCACTACAGTAACACTCACTGCCAGATGAAAGATGACAACTACTACCCACAACAAGGAAATGACCACCGCCGGCGCAACCACCGGCCCTGCAGCTGTCCCCACGCCCATCCCTTCGAATTAGCGGAAGTAATCCGCAACCGACACCTGAACCCGCGCAAAGCGTATGCGGACTGGCAGAAGGGGAAGCGGGTCTGCCCCGATTGCGGGTTCCTAGTGAACATGGAAGACCAGCACCAACGCTGCCAGACCACGGCACAACGAACCCCCGTGGCTGATATCATGCCAGCCCCAGAAGAACAGGAACTCCCAGGCCCGATCGAAGAAAATCAAGAACCCCACGCCGTAGCGGCCGCCAGCACCACTCCCCAAGACGAGCAACTTGCGCTGCTGGGGGAAATCGTCACGATGATACATCAAACAACCACACGGGACGCGCGCCGCAACCACATTGTACACCGGACGCTCACCCAGCGGATGAACGAATTCTACGACGCGGACCAGCAGCAACTCCAGCAGATGACCAACACCCTGGGGGCCATCATCACCAAACAACAGCGAATGAACGAACAACTCCAAGCCCGGCAGCAGGCTAGCCGGCCCGTCCGCATCCACCGCACGCCCATCATCCACCGTACACCCGTCCGCCGCCGAACCCTGACGACCCGACATGACCTCGCCGGAGCTTCGGTCTGGACAGGGGACGTACTGTGGCGAACCTGGCGCGACAGGCTCCTTGGCGCCGGTGCCGGTGCCATTCTCACCCTTGTCGGCTTATGGGTCATCCCCGTTTCCGCTGCCACAGCTGCGGTCATCCTCCGCGCTTAGGCGCCTCGACCTATCTCTGCCATATCGCGCCGGTAGTGATATCTCCCCAACCTACAGACTGCCGGCTGGTCTAGGTCCCTTCTCCTTTGTCTCTGTTATAGGGCTTGCGTGTCCTTCTTCTACGTATGTTGTTTCCTGTTGACTATGCTTGCGCGTCTTTCCTCCTGTTCGCTACGTCTCTTGTCTCCCGTTGATTGAGCTTGCGCGTCCTTCTCCTTTATCGTTCCGAGTCTTGTTTCCCCTTGATTAAGTCGTACGTCATTCTTCCTTGTTCCCTTACTGTTACTGCTTGCGTGGCCTTTCTCCTGTTGCCGCAAGTAGAGTGTTGGCCGCGCAGCGGCCGAGTGCGATCATGTGTTTTTCTTGGGTGCAACGATTGAGTCATGATGAGCTATGGAGGAACTGTGTCAGTCTTGCGCACAAGCTGTGATTCCACAGAGGGAAGGAAAAGTATAAAGGAAGGGCGCGGTAGCTTGTCTGGAGATTCTTCTCCACGCAATCTATTCTCTCCGACCCCCCCCCGACGTTTTCGAACAGAACCCTTCTCCCCCGCCACCGTTTTCGATAAAATCCTTCTCGAAACGCTCCCTGCGCCTCGGCCTACAGTCTCATTAGCTGGATAGCCGATTTGCTCGAGTTCCGTTTCGACCCTCCACCATAACGACCCTCCCTCAGAGATCGCGGCCCGCGTAACTGCCCATCACCACCCCGGTCGCCACCTCCGAATATCTCTCTGGTTTCTTTTCTGTTTAAAAAGCTCCTGGTAGTGACGCTTACGCGTCTCAGACCAAAGCCTCCGCGTGAGGAGAGCAATCCAGTCCCAGAACCACACCCTCAAGAGCCGAGATAACACTGTCTAGTTGCCACCACATGTTCGAAACCCAGCCACATTTACCCATCAAACGCGCCCGAGTGGAGAGCGTTCCGGAGTCAGACAGTGACGAGATGGAATTCCAGCAGGCCGAGAATGTCAACGTGGCAGAGGCCGAGAATGTCACCGCGACGCAGGCACTTGGCGATACCGATCATATGCCGTGGTACCTCCAAGCCGAGTTACCGCCGCCACTCACACCGGAACATGCAGCCCTTCGTGCTGATTTTCAGATCATCACCGAAGTAGCCATGCAAAACCTCTACAACCGTATCACGACCGATATCAAGAAGTCTGTGGACGATACAAACGCGGCTCTCCAGAGGACCAACAACCAATTGCAGGGCCAAATCGTTTCGCTGGGTGCCCGTGTAACCCAGCTGCGGCAACAGCTCCTCACCTACCAACACCCTGCCCAACTTCCGATGAGCACGCCAACGGTACCAGCGGCGATCCCAGTGAAGAAGGTCCTTAAGCTGAAACTCGCCAAGAAGAATGCTGCTGCAGACGTAGCCCTAAACACCACTGCTACCACCATGGACACCACTCTCTGAGCACCATCAACCAGTCCAGTCACCCCGGCTGTCAACACCCGTGGATGGGAAACCGTCCAAACTGCTGCCAGCAAGACGAAGTCTCCCACGCCAAAACTCATAGCGACCAAATACCCACAGGCCGAAAGGGAGGTGACATGCCACTTCCAGAATGGCAATACCGTTGACACGAATGGTATACAGCACGAGAAAACCTATGCTGAACGGCTGGCCACTGCGGATGTGGCACTCCGTCGTGTTAACTCCGTTTTGGTGAACAACAAAGACGTTGCTGCTCCCCCATTCATCCGGGCACGAGTCACGATACGGGGCTCCATCATCTTGACTACAAGTAACGACCAAAACAATGTTGTGTACGAGCACTATACCACAATCATCACTGACGCTCTTTCCTATTATGCAGTGTGTGAGCAGGTGGAGATTGGCAAACACTTTAGCCAGTTTTGCTACAGGGCGTCCCGACTCATCTCTCACTCTCCGAAATTTCTGACAGTAATGCCACAAACTACCCGCAGCTCGTCCAGGGTAAGACACCACGTTGGTTGACTACTGCCGAACGACGCGAACCCAAAACGAATTCTACAATCGTGATGACACTTAGGGGAAGTGTCAAAAAGGCTAGCATCGGTCGCCAGAATCTCATTGTCTGCAACCGTGAATGTCAGCTGGATGACTATATCGCATACGGTCGGAGCACACAGTGCCACAACTGTCAGACTTACGGATACCTCGCTGCCCTCTGCCGAAACGGCTCCTGCTGTGCCGTTTGCGCTGGCCCCCACAACACTTGCGAGCACCCGTGTAACCTCCCGACCTGCAAGAAAGGTCCCACATGCATCCACCCTCCAATCCGTTGTGTGAACTGCAATGCACCACATAAGGCTAACAACCCAAACTGCCCCGAGCGAATCAAGCTTCGAAATTCCAACAAAGCTACTGGTGTAGCCATCCAGGGAGACACCCCCATGGCGGGAGTAGCCGATTAAATGGCCCTACTTGCATCCGTTGGGTCCGTGCAGCTGCTGAACTGCGCGCGAGGCCAAACAACGATGATTTCAGCCCTACAGGATTTTGCCCGGAAGCCCGAAAACCTCATCTGTCTACTTCAAGAACCGTGGTGCCATAGACACGGAAACCCACCCTCATTACCTGGTTTCGACACCTTTACCCCCTCACCGACTAAACCCAGGTGTGTGACATATGTACGTCACACACCTGGATTGACCGCTACCACAGTCTTTACCGCCTCCGACTCGTTTTTGGGGACCATGATCACTACGGTACACAACCAAAAATCATTCACCCTCTACAACTTTTACTCTCCAGGACGGCCAGAGCCACTGGCAGCAATCCTCCCAACACTCAAACTGCCAAACGATTGTCTACTTATGGGAGACTTTAATGCGCACCATCCGTGGTGGCAGGGACCTCTTCCACCGACTGCTCGAATCTCCCGTGGAAGCCAAACGATTGCAAATTGGCTTGAAGACAACAATTTTCACCTCCAGAATGAACCAGCAATCCCCACACACCACGCCAGAAATGGCGGACACCCCTCAACCATCGACTTGTGTCTTACTCGAGGTTCCACCACACAATCCATCTTGTCGCTCGCTGTCGACCACGATACTACCTCAGACCACAGCGCTGTTACTGTCATCCTGTCACTCCCAATGCCTATTGCACCAACAGTTCCCCGCCGGTGTTGGCGTAGAGCTGACTGGGAAAAATTTGACTCGATTATCCAATCTGCCAATATGGATCTCTCGCAACTCCAAGGGACGGATGATACTCTCCAAGCAATTACCAACATCACACAAATCCTCCACCAAGCAGTCGACGAGGCCGTCCCACTGAGAGTACCAAGAAAAGCGGCTGCACCGTGGTGGAACCACAGTCTTACGCTGGCCAAGAAGATTGTCAAACGTGCCGACCGACAAGCTAGACTCCAACCGACTGCTGAAAACCGCGAAGACAGTCAGTATAAGCGTTCCAAATGGTCAACAATGGTCCGTAACGCCAAAACTGCCTACCGAGTCCACCAACTTGAGACCGTGTCCACTCGAACGGTTTGGAGAACACTAAAGCACCACAACACACATCATAAACCGGTCCCGCCGCTTGACGGACAATCCGACTTTCATGGGAAGTGTGATGTGCTGCGGAAAGCGCTTTTCCCTGACACAACACAATGAACGCCACTCCCCCCGAATCTCCTCACCTCTGAGAATGACCTACGCCACTTCGAGAGTGGTGTCACTGCATTTGAGACTCAGTTGGCCAGTACGCACCTGAAATATGGTACATCGGTCGGACCGGACAATATCAGCTACGGTTTCCTACGCCGGTTCCATGATGTGGCTCCTCATCTCCTCCCACACCTCTTTACAGCATGCCTCAGATATGCAGCACACCCACCGCCGGAATGGTAGACTGCAAATTGCGTCATCGTCGCCAAGCCTGGAAAGAAGTCATACTCCCACCCAAAATCCTACCGGCTGATCTCGCTGCAGTCCTGTTTCGGGAAGTTGTTGGAGTCAATTGTGGCAAAACGGCTATCTCACGCTGCGAGGATGTGTGGGGCAACCCACCCCTCACAGATGGGAGCCCAGCCGGAAAACTCAGCAGTGGATGCACTTCTCCGAACTATAACCCCCATTGCCAACTCCATCGGTAAGAAGAAGACTACCAATAAAAATCCTACACGGCCAGCAGTCCTCACAGACGATATCGAGGGGGCATTCAACTAGGTACATCCGGAGACTCTACAAGAAATTATGCATCAACAATGGATGCCGGTGTACCTCACAAACTGGGTTGCTGCTTTCAACATGGCGCGGAAAATGGCGTTTGGTTTTGACCGGCAATCCGAACCACCACAGCAGTACCGTTGTGGCCTCCCACAAGGTTCACCAATCTCACCGATCCTTTTCCTCGTCTACAGCAACGCCATGATGGAAAACCAGAACGATACGACAGATGCCATCAACACCTCCTACGTGGACGATGTGTGCATGGTACAGCTATCCCGTACAGTGCCCGAAGCCAACGCGCGGCTCGAGGAACGGACCGAACAGCACTTGGAGAATGGCAGTCACCTTGGGCTTACTTTTGCAACACCTAAGACCGAACTACTTTACTGTCTTCCGCTTACCAGTAAGGATAAAAACAAGAGTCTGACATCACACCCCCCGCTTCGAGTGCTTGGGGTCACCATGCTAGCCAAATGGCAAATCAAGTACCTGGGCGTTTTCATTGATGAATCGCTGACATTCAAGTACCAAGCTTCGATGGCAGCCACGAGAGCAAGCAAAGTTCTCGGGAGCCTGAACTTTCTTCGACACCGATCGCGTGGCATCCCTGCCCGCATTGCACACCATCTTGCGATGACTGCAGTTCTTCCTGCCATGTTCTGGGCATCACCAGCATGGTGGACTGATACCTCCGGGGTTGCCGCCACACGTAAAGTGGTGTACAACACTGTGGCTCGATGGATTACCGGACTTCCACTCAACACTAGGACGATGAACCTGACCACTCTAGCCCACCTACCACCTATGGAAGCATATCTTGACTACCTGTCATTGCGGTATGCTATCCGGTTGCACTTCCTTCCTTCCCACCATGCCCTTGGACCTCCACGCGACCTGCCGGATACACGCACCAACCTCCCAGGGCTACACTGTCTTTACAATCTACGCAAACACCTCGTGCAAGGCAAACTAGAGGACTGTACAGCAACGTCGACAGCGCCTGGAGTGGCGAAAACCACATCTCCAAACCCCGACAAAACAACGCAACCCAGACAACTCCACGAAAAATGGCTACGAACACTCACTGAATCAACCATCGTCATTTACACTGACGGCTCCAAACTGGAAAATGGGGACGTCGGGTGTGGTTGGACGATCCACTACTCCAGGAACTAGCAACTCCACTTTCTGAGTTATGGTTACTGCCACCTTGGCAGGAGGGCCGAGGTGTACGATGCCGAACTCCACGCGGTGCAAGAGGCCGTCACCAGTCTCCTTATTACAACAGCTTCACGCGCCCCAGTGTTCATCTGCATCGACAACCAGGCCGCTGCAGATGCTCTTCAATTCAACGCATCCAACCATGAATATGCACGCCACACCCTCAATGTCATCAACAACCTCCAGCACCTGGGCTGGCAAGTCTCTACTGTCTGGTGCCCTGCGCACTGTGGCATCCATGGCAATGAGAGGGCCGACTTTCTTGCCAAATCAGGGGCGTCTGGCACAGTCCCCTGCCGCTTCACGCACACCACCAAAACATGGCTTCTGGCCAAAGCACGAAAGGAATTCCTGAAGCGATGGAAAGACGAGCTTTCCCTCTCCCGCCCCTCCTTCAAATTTCCAGACCATTTACACGGGGTCGACTGGGCTGATACCCGCGCCATGTGGAGAGTTTTCTGCAATCGATCGCCTTCGGATTCACCACCCAACATCACCGCTGACCCATGCCCATGTGGGCTGAGTCTGAATTCATCGCACCACCTTCTTCGCGACTACTCCCTCCTGGCGACAGAGTGTGCAATGCTCCTCCAGTCCACCACCGGCGGCATCCAAACTGCCAGCTTTATTATAGCACCTAAGAACACCCAACCGATCCGCCGCTTCCTCCGAGCGACCGGCTTAGGGCACTCCACCCGTCTCTGCTTTGACAAAGCTGACGACTCCACGATAGATGGTGCCGACGACCCTAGCTCAGGCTCACCTGAACCGGACTTTGGCGCCTTCGAACCTTAAAAATGACACGATGTCTGCAAAGAGGGGGAAGGGCTCGTTTTGCCTGTGTGATTCCCCTTCACTGCATTTTTTGTCGTGCCTGACTTGTTTGTTTGTTGCTTTGTTGCCGATTTTCTTGGCGCGATTTGCTCTGTTTGTTTGTTTCTGGGCGGTTGGGAAAGATGGGAACCCCACGGGGGTGGTATTGTGACACTGGGGTTGTCTCGTAACCGGAGTGTGGGTAGAATCAAAGGTAATCAGGCTACTTTCGATAATTCACAACGGAATAATCTTAGATCTTGTGTGTGGTTTCGGTGGGATTTGGTTCGGTAGTGTTGTAGGTGTTGTTCGGGCTGATTTCTCTCGGTGAGGTGAGAAATCCTCTTTCTTTTGTAGAGAAAGAGCCAACGTGAGATCTGATGACTTCGTGTGAGAAGTGGTGACTCGGGTTTGGATTCCCCCGAGGTGCATAGACCCCGTGGGTGGATCATTGGTCCTGGCCGGGGTGTAGATAAGGGAGATGAGTTCGTCATGCAACTGGGCAGGGAACTCTTGCGTCTAGACTCGTACGTGGCTCCCACCGCAGGGATCCAAGTCAGTCCCCGTGAGGACCCAGTTTCTCTGCGTACGTGGTTTCTCCCCGCAAGGAGGCTGACTGACGTCTGGCGTCTCCCCGCGAGGAGTCAGACCATATCTGCTAAGACCGCTTCGTTTGCACTTAGACCCCCACCTCAGAGCTCCCTCGTCCGATCCCCGCAAGGTTCGATCTCCCCCCGCAAGGTTCGATCTCTCGCCTGAGACCTAACACCGGCTCCTTTTAACTCCGGCCTAGACTCCTGGTCCATCATCTGCTACCCGCTAGCCCTCCTACTACTCTGCCACTACGTACTCTAGATACTATATGTACTCCGTGGAATATCCGGGTGTAACACTACCTCCCCTCTCCCTTAGCCTCGTCCCGAGCGCCAATTTTCGTTCTATCTAAGTAGCCCGTCTCTTTCTTGGATCGTGAGATTCTTTCAACGCTGAGTTCCTTGCAGCGTCACAGACTGCAGTCCTCCACCCCTGCAGACATCCCAGCCACCGGATCAGGGCATCATTCTCTGTAATCCGTCAGAATGGCTGGGCCCTCTGAGTAGGCCAGTGCGTACTCATACTGTCGATGTCTTCCCGCCTGGCAGCCGTGTCCATGAAGACGAAAGCACCAGTTTTCCCAGTGCGCATCCTGTCGGTCTTCGGCTGGGGCACGTGAAAGGAGTGACCAAGCCCGAGCAAGCCGAACGAGCCAATGGTGTGTACACAGAGGTATCTGTCTGCCGCCAGGATCCGCCGCCTGTTGGTGGGTTCATCTTCCACGGCAATTACCCCGGCGCGGAGTTCGTTCGTCCGGCGTTGGATGAGTCCGGCACTCGTGGATGGGAGCATATGACGTTTTTCCGGGTCTGGGACACGTGGAATGAGTCACCTTCTCGACTCAGGGTTCGTGCCCGGGTGCGCTTCCGCCCCTTGTAGGTGTACATACAGAGGTGTGCCGTACCGAACGCCTACGGCTCCCACCTGATCGAGTCCGACGCATCCTCCTGCCGGGTCGTCGTGCCCGAGAAGTGGGTCTTTCTTCATTCGATGCCCGAGCAGTGGGTCCCTTTTGGTTCGTGTGTGAGATGAAGTCCTCCAGCCCCTTCATCCCTACTACCGCTCTTGCCTTGGTTGGGCCCTTTTATGGACATCCCGTCTTAGGCGTCGGCGAGTCGGTAGTCCCTCGGCGCGTCCGGATTTCGTTGATGAAACTCCCAGAGTTTCTCCAGACCGCCTACCGAAAAGTTGTCGAATGGTTCTTCCGTCCAGTCTTTTCGTTCCGGATAATCGAGCCACTTGACGAGGTAGAGGATTCTTTTGTTGTTTCCTCGGCCGCGTTTGACCGAGGACATTACTTCGTCGACATCGTATTCCTCCGATTGCTCAATGTCGTCAGCTTCTTGGAACACCTTCGATGGGTCCGTAGGTGCTCGGTGTTCGCTGGTTCGGTATGGTTCGAGGAGTGAGACATGGAAGACGTTGTGAATCTTCCATTTCCGAGGTAGCGTGAGTCGGACGGCCAACGGAGAGACGATTTTCTCTATCTGAAAGGGACCATGATTTTTGTGGTCCAGTTTTTTTGAGGGCCGTCGCGTTCTGATGTTGCGCCCATTAAGTATAACCAAGTCTCCTACTTGATATGCTGGGGGTTCCTTTCGGTCCGGGTTGGTGTAACGGCATATTCGCTCCTGCGCGGCCTCCAACCTTTTTTGTTATTCTTCGTGCACTGACTGCATCCAGTGGCCGTAGACTGTGCTGGCTCGATTCAGCGGTTCTTCTTTATCGTCCGGGGGGTCGAATGTGGCTAGATGTCGTCCGTAGTTGGCATAGAACGGCGACATTCCATTTCCTATCGTGACTGAATTATTGTAAGCGAATTCGGCCATTGGTAGGAGGGCTACCCAATCGTTCTGTTCTCGGGTGACAAATGCGCGGAGGTATGCCTCAATTGTCTGGTTGAGACGTTCCGTCTGTCCGTCCGTTTGTGGGTAGAAGGCTGTTGACATTCGGGGTCAAATTTTCAATAGTCCTAGGAATTCCTTCCAGAACTCCGATGTGAATCGGGAGTCTCGATCGGACACGATGTCTGTTGGCGTTCCGTGGTGCCTCCAGATTTCCCTTGCAAAGATTTTTGCTAGGTCGGCTGCTGTTTTTTCTTTGAGCGGGCGGAAGTGCGCCATCTTGGTGAATCGGTCAATGATTACCCAAAGCTGGTCGCATCCTTCTGACAGCGGTAGTTCCGTGATGAAGTCCATTGCCATTGATTGCCATGGGGCGTAGGGTAGCTCCAGTGGTGAACTCAGTCCGTAGGGTTGGTGGCGTGCTGTCTTGTTTAGCTGACATTCGGGACAGCTTCTGACGAACTCGATGATTCGTTCGTTCATTTTTGGCCACCAGAAGTTTCTTCGAATGAGTTCGATAGTTTTGTCCTGCCCCATGTGACCGGCCACCTTAGTGTCGTGTTCTGATTCCATAATCCGCAGGATGCATTTCCCGGGGACCCATAGTTTTTTCTTTCTGTACAGGAGGTGATCCTGTAGTTCTATTCCGTCATTTTCCTTGCCCTCCTGGGCCTCCGGCGCTGCTTCTGCCAGCGCCGCTTCCTTTTTCTTTCTGACTTCTTGATACTGTGGGTCCTTGTTTGCTGCTTCTCGGACTTCCTCCAGGAACGCCGGAGTCCATTTCCTAGTGGGGACTGAGGAAAGCCTTGCTGACGAGCAGACGAAGGAGACCATTTCTCTTTCTGCCGAGGTTCCGAAGTGTTTTTCTTTCAAGATCGTTGAAATCGGCTGGTTTTCTATCCCCCCTCTTTCAGGGCGGTACTCCGGCCGTCTTGATAGTGCATCTGGTTTTCCGTTTTGTGTTCCCGGTCAGTAATATATTCTAAAATCTATGCCTGCCAATTCCTGGGCCCAGCGAGCTTGTCGACGATTCAGCACTTTCGTAGTTGTAAAGTACTCCAAATTTTGGTGGTCCGAAAAAACCTGAATTTGGTGAGTCGCTCCCTCGCAGTAGCACCTCCAATGCTTAAACGCGTCTACTATCACCAGTAGTTCCTTATCGTGGATCTCGTATTTGATTTCCGTGGGTTGGAACTTCCTCGAGTGGAAGGCCACCGGGTGTAATCGGTTTTCGTCGTCTCGTTGGGATAGGACCGCTCCGATGGCAAAGTCCGATGCGTCTGTTTCGATGATCACTGGTTTCGTTGGGTCGAAATGGGCTAGTATCGGGGCCATGGTGAATCGCTTCTTCAATTCTTCGAACGCTTTTCCCACTTCTTGGTTCCATTCCCATTTCCTCGTTTTCTTGGTTAGGTCTGTGAGAGGTCTTGCTATCCGAGAATAGTCCTTGATGAAGCGCCGGTAGAAGTTAGCGAATCCTAAGAATGATTGTGTTTCTGTGAGCGACGTCGGCTGCTTCCAAGATAGCACGGCATCAACTTTTGCTTGATCCATCCGTACTCCGTTCCGACCAATGACATAGCCGAGGAACTCCACTTCGTCTGTTTTCCAGACGCATTTTTCGGGGGAGACCGCCAGCCCGTTGTGCTGCAGTCTTTCCAAGACTTCCTTGACAAGCCGCTCGTGTTCCTCTTCAGTTTTCGCATATACCAATATGTCGTCCATATATGCTAGGACTCCCAAGTCCAGTATGTTGGATAGGACATGATTCATCATATCTTGGAATGTTGATGGCGCCTTTGTTAATCCAAATGGCATGACCTAGAACTCGTATAGTCCGTAACGAGTTCAGAAGGCGGTTTTCCACTCATCTCCTTCTCAGATACGGATAAGGTTGAACCCGTTTTTTAGATCCATTTTGGTAAACCATTGGGCCCCCCGAACTCGATCCTGTAATTCTTGCATAAGGGGGAGCGGGTACCTATTAGGGATCGTAATGGCATTTAATCCGCGGTAATCGACGCACAGCCGTAACCCACGTCCGTTGGGTTTAGGAACAAATAGGATTGGTGAGCCCGCTGAGGAGGTGGATCTTCTTATTTTGCCTGTCTTCTCCATTTCTTTTAACCATTCTCTTAAAGTTTGAAGTTCTACCTCAGAGAGTGGGTAAATAGGTCCCCAGGGCGCCGTGGCTCCGTCCTTCAGCTCGATTTTGCAGTCGTACGGGCGGTGCTCTGGCAGCGCGTCTGCCGCCTCCTTTCCCATTATTCCCAGGTATTGTCTGAATTCCATCGGGACGTGGCCAAGCGGGTCATCGTTGACTACCGAGAGGTGGCCAATAGTGTGTGCCGTGGGATCGGATAATATCGATTCGTCCCATGACAGGGAGAATTCCGCTATTTCGTACTGGGTGCAATTTTTTAGATATCCGGGACTGTTGAACCTTATTTCCTCATTTGACCAAGTTCCCTGGGGTGGGTGATCCTCCACCCATCTGAACGAGAGAAATATGTCGATTCCTTCCTCCATTGGAGAGATTTCGAAAGTTTCTTTAGAGAAATGTTTCCGGTGTTGTAATCGTATCGGCCCCGTGTGGAATTGTCCCGCGGTTTTGACAGTTTGTCCGGTGAAACTTTCGATGATCATGGGGTTTTTGTGCGGGTATTTTGGCAGGTTCAGGCATTGCACCGTTTGTTGGTTTATTAGGTTTATCGAGCACCCTGTGTCTAGCAGCGCTTTTACTCGATAACTGTTGTTCTGGTGATGTAGCAGCATTGTGACGATGGGTCGGTTGCTCCTTCGGGATTTTTTCTCGGATTTTTCCTTTATATTCGGGTCTTCTCTCTATTTCCTTTTTCGCGAGGCGCCGCATACCAAACTGACCGTCCCATTTGGCGCCGAACAGGGGTCTTTCAAAAATCCGAGTTGTCTGTGTCCACCCATAGTGGTTGGTCCGTGAAGATTTCCTCCACTGCTGCCACTTTTTGCTGCTTGGCGGCCGGGGTGTCAATTGCATCTTCCTCCCTCTTCCTTTTCCCTTCCGACGTGTTTCGGGTGTTGGCTACTCCTCCCACTTTCCATGGTGCTGGCGGCAGCTCCGTTCCTTGGGTTGTTTGGAAGGAGTAGCAGTCAAAGGTACGGTGCCCCGTTCTTCCACATCGCCAACATCCATCCTTGATTTTTTTGTGTGCGTCTATTTCGTTCTGGGGTACCCCCCGCAGAGCGGCCCCCGTTGATTCCCATCCGTTATTTTTCGGAGCCCGCGAGTCATTTTTCCTTGGCTCCCGGCTTTCCGTCCTTGTTGTTGGCCGGTTTTCCACCTTTTTCCACTCCTCCTTCTTGGCTGGGGTGGGTCCAGCGCGCATCGCTTCTTTAGCCGTTCTTAGGTCTTTTTTCTTTTCCACCTGTAGCCTGGCCTGGTGGGTGGCTTGTAGGAAGCCTTCGTCGTCCGCAAAGTCCTCGAGGTAATGGGCGAATCACATATCCAGCACCGCGTCCGGCATGGCCAGGTCCACTTTTTCCCTTAGTGCTTCCCCGGTGGCCCGCGCAAAGTTGTTGAGCGCTCGAAACTCCGTTAGGTAGGCTCGGATGGATCGTTGGTATTTGAGCTGCCCTAGCTTAAGTTGGGCGTCCGCCGCTTCCTGTTCATTTCGGTACTCCATTCGGATTGCCGCAGCGTAGTTAACCCAGGTGTTGTTTTCCCCCAGCTCGCGGTACCGGTGGAGGTGCCATACCAGGGCGGTGTCGGATAAAAGGGTTCCGACCCAAGCGATTTTTTGACGGTCGACTGTTTCCGGGTAGAATCCCTGGTACATCGTGACCGATTCCCACCATTGGTTGAAGGTGGATGAGCTTTTCCCGTCGAATTTTTCGGGATTTTCCATCTTGAGCCTTGAGGTGTGTACCCGGGTTCCTCTTTCTGGTTGCCCGGCGGCTTGTGCTGCCGCGATCCCAGCTCCCACTAGGTGGGCTATTTCCCCCGGCGTGAGCATAGTTGCCAGTCGGTCCTGGGTGGGTTCCCTTGCACCTGGCGGAGGTCTTCCTGTTGGTAGGTTTCGGTCGTATAGGTCGTTGTCATCTTCGCTAGGAGGGGGCGACGGCGAGGGTGGTGCCCTTCCCTGCGGAGGTCTTGGTGGGGGCCCACCTCTTCCTGCTCCTCCCGTGCCTTGGGGTCCGTATGGCGGGCTTGCGGCTGGGACTGCCGGGGGTCTTTGTGGTCGTTGTTGGGTTCCTCCGAATAAGGGGCTCCCTAGCACCAGTCGGGTGGGCGGTGCCCCTGGGTTTGGAGTGGGCCTGGTTCGTTTGACCGGTGTTGGGGGCAGGGGGACAGCAGTTGCTACGCGCAACAGTTCGTCTTGTGCTCGGGCTAGCTGTTGCTCCAGGCCGGCCATCCTGCCTTAGTCTTCTTTTCGCTGCTGTTCGAGTGTTTCTACCTTCTTTTGGTGGTCAGCGGCCCATTTTTCTATGTTACCTTGGAACTCCATTAGGTGGACGTTTCGAGCCAGGTTCGCTTCCCACAGGAAGGCTACTGCGTCGTGCATTCGGGCGACTTGTGTGGCTTCATGTACCCGATATAGATCACTCGTCGTGGAGTGTTCGATAATAGCTTCCCAGACTTGTCGGGTAAATGCCTGGTATGCGTTAGCGGTTACCATTAGTTCGTTTCTTACCCTGTCTCCTGAGATCTGCTCCTTGGCTTCCATTTGTTCGTAGACGTATTGGGCCCCTTGCGCCAGTCGGTTGTAGACGGCTTCGATCCGTCTGATGCGCCGGTCCGTGTGGTCCAACGTGTTGCCGCAGACGTCCATCAGCTGGCGTAGGTCCTGCTCGGCCTGTTGCTGGTGGTTGGCCATCGCCCGCATCCATCCGACTGGGTTGGCAATCTCCAGGGTTTCCGCACGGGGTTCTTCGTCGTTGGAGATCTGGAGCAGCCCTCGGGGAGCCTCCAACCGGAGCATGTTATAGTCGGACGAGGTAGACATTCTTTAATATAGGTCAAGGAAGTGTCCTGTGTAGATTGTTTCGTCGTCGGTGAAATAATAGTCACAGAGATCTCGGAGCTCGTCTTCTGTGAATTCGGCATTTGTATGGTTGTGCGTGCAGTTGACCCAGTATTGCGTGTACCAGTTCCAGGGCTCCTGGTCGCCTTCGAGGTAGGGCGTTGGGATAGGTCCGTCGCTGAATGTATCCCACTGTTCGTAGCCGGCTAATTCACTATCGATTGATTGGAACGTATAGTCGAAGGAGTACTGAGACTTAGGTTCCAAGAAGGTGGATAGCTCGAGGAGATAAAGGTGGTCTTCAAAGTAAGTGGCGTCAAAGTTCGCCATGAAAGTAAGGTGATTTGAGATCAAGATTATAGTGTGACACTGGGGTTGTCTCGTAACCGGAGTGTGGGTAGAATCAAAGGTAATCAGGCTACTTTCGATAATTCACAACGGAATAATCTTAGATCTTGTGTGTGGTTTCGGTGGGATTTGGTTCGGTACTGTTGTAGGTGTTGTTCGGGCTGATTTCTCTCAGTGAGGTGAGAAATCCTCTTTCTTTTGTAGAGAAAGAGCGGACGTGAGATCTGATGACTTCGCATGAGAAGTGGTGACTAGGGTTTGGATTCCCCCGAGCTGCATAGACCCCGTGGGTGGATCATTGGTCCTGGCCGTGGTGTAGATAAGGGAGAAGAGTTCGTCATGCAACTGGGTGGGGAACTCTTGCGTCTAGACTCGTACATGGCTCCCCCCGCAGGGATCCAAGCCATTCCCCGCGAGGACCCAGTTTCTCTACGTACGTGGATTCTCCCCGCAAGGAGGCTAACCGATGTCTGGCCTCTCCCCGCGAGGAGTCAGACCATATCTGCTAAGACCGCTTCGTTTGCACTTAGACCCCCACCTCGGAGCTCCCTCGTCCGATCCCCGCAAGGTTCGATCTCCCCCCGTAAGGTTCGATCTCTCGGCCGAGAGCTAACTCCGGCTCCTTTTAACTCCGGCCTCGACTCCTGGTCCATCATCTGCTACCCGCTAGCCCTCCTACTACTCTGCCGCTACGTACTCTAGATACTCTATGTACTCCGTGGAATATCCGGGTGTAACAGGTATGGCGTGGAGGAGTGTACGTAGCCTGTAGTGCTAAACACAATGGATTGAAGTTGCATATTCTCTCGGACAACCCCCCACGTTTTCGAAAAGGACTATCCTCCCCCACCATCGATCTCGCCGAAAACAATCTCAAAACGATCCCTCAGAATTGGCCGACAGCCTCATGAGTTTGAAAGCCTATTATCTCGAGTTTCGTTTCCGACCCTCCCTCGACCCCCCTCTGTGGTGCCATTGGGCCTGCGTACCCAACCACCACGATCTCATCAAACAAAATCATGTCTTCTTCCTCCCACCGCGGACAGGGCCCCCTGGATGCCTTTGTCCGGCCGGGTGCGGCTGCAATTGCTGAGCACCCCCAACTTCTCCCTACACGCTCCCGCTCACCCTTGAAATGCGCTCGCGAAGATAGTGAACCTCCCTCAGACAGCGACGACGACGACGCCAACACAGAACGAATGGACTTTCAGCAGGCCGAAAACATTACGGCCACCCAGGCACTTGGTGACGAGATCCCGGCATATGTTGCGCCACATCTACCCCCTCCCTTGAGCGCAGAACACGCAGCTCTACGCTCAGATTTCGAGATCATCACTCAAGCGGCTATGGAACGCCTGTACATCAGAATCACCGAGGACATCGTGAAATCAGTCTGTTGGAATATATGGATTGATAAAAGGTGAAGATTGTGAATTGGTTGATTGATACAAAGTCGAAGGAGGAACATTCTCTCTATATACAACGCGCCTGAGGGACTCGCCAAGGGGAAAGGACGGAAGACTGTCTCCCGAACCGGTGCTCGGAGACTAAGGCTGCTGTCATCTCCGGACATGTTGCCTCTGGTCCGTCATCTCCGGACGCCACCTCCGGTCCGTCATCTCCGGACGCCCATTATTCTGACACTTCCCCTCATACGGAAGATGCAAAGGAACGCAGGAGAGAAGAAAACGAAACCGCCAGTATAGCAACAAACAGTTGCAGAGAAAAGAAACAAAAACAGTGAAACCCAGTATCCTCGGATGCCTCGTTAAAACTCATA
>Ga0307508_10002869_pt1 | contig 17858 bp, 16 predicted proteins | sample 9_EM_MG_FD_203089 | JGI IMG/M metagenome (GOLD analysis project Ga0307508, IMG submission 203089) | Populus trichocarpa ectomycorrhiza microbial communities from riparian zone in the Pacific Northwest, United States - 9_EM | ecosystem: Host-associated > Plants > Roots > Unclassified | place... | reverse complement strand
ACCGCGATCGCGAGCACCAGCCATGCGATGGCGCGGCAGGTGCAGCGCCTGACGCCGGAACGCCGCGAGATCGCGGTGACGCCCTTCGGCGTCGATCTCGCGCGCTTCGCCCCCGATCCGTCGCGCCGGACCCGCGGGCGCGTGACGATCGGCATCGTCAAGTCGCTCGCGCCGAAGTACGGCGTGGATCTGTTGCTGCGCGCGTTCGCCGGCCTGGTGGCCGACGCCGATGTGACGCGGCAGTTGTCCGACGAACTCCGCCTGCTCATCGTCGGCGACGGGCCGCAGCGTGCGGAACTCGAAGCGCTCGCGCGCGAACTCGGCATCGCGCCTCGCGCCGAGTTCGCGGGCGCGGTCGCGCATGCCGACGTTCCGGCGTGGCTGAATCGGCTCGACATCTATGCAGCACCGAGCCGGCTCGACAGCGAGAGCTTCGGCGTCGCCGTCATCGAGGCCAGCGCCTGCGCGCTGCCGGTGGTCGTGAGCGACGTCGGCGGCCTGCCCGAGGTCGTTCGCGACGGAGAGACCGGCCTGATCGTGCCGCGCGACGACGTGCCCGCGCTGCAGGCCGCGCTGAAGCGGCTCGTGCTCGACGCCGCGCTGCGCGAGCGGCTCGGGCAGCGCGGGCGGGCGCACGTCGCATCCGACTACGAATGGGGCCACTGCGTGGATTTGATGGAACGGTGCCTCGAGCGCGTCGCGCAATCCGGAGCCGCGCGATGAGGAATCGCGCGCAATGGACGCCGACGAAGTTCGAGCTGCACCGCGGCCGACTGCGCGGCTCGCGCGATCCGCGCGAGCTCGGCATCGGCTCGCGCCTGATCAGCGACCTGGTGGCCGCGCAGTACCAGACGCATCTGCCCAGCCATGCCCGCGGCGCGCTGCTCGATCTGGGCTGCGGCAAGGTGCCGCTGTACGCGGCCTACGCGCCGCATGTCGCCGAGATCACCTGCGTCGACTGGGCGCCGGGCGACTACATCGACCAGAGCTGCGACCTGTCGCAGCCGCTGCCGTTCGAGCGCGAGCGTTTCGACACGATCATCCTGTCGGACGTGCTGGAGCACATGCCCGAGCCAGAACTGCTGTGGCGCGAGATGACGCGCGTGCTGGCGCCGCAGGGCAAGATCATCATGAACGTGCCGTTCTACTACTCGGTGCATGCGCACCCGCACGATTACTACCGCTACACCAACTTCGCACTCGAACGGTTCGTGAAGATCAATGGGCTGGAGCTGGTCTGCCTGAAGCCGATCGGCGGAATCGTCGAGATCATGGCCGACCTGCTCGCGAAGGCGCTCTCGAAGCTGCCGCGGGTCGGGCCACCGCTGGCGATGGTCACGCAGTTCGTCGTCGGGCGCTTCGGGCGCACGCGGCTGGGCGCGCGCGTGGCGCGGGTCTCGAGCCGGCACTTCCCGTTCGGCTACTTCATGATCGCGCAGCGCCCGGCCGCGCCACCGTCGTCGTCGTCGTCGCGATGAACATCCTGCTGATCAACCACTACGCCGGCTCGCCGCGCGACGGCATGGAGTACCGCCCGTACTACCTGGCGCGCGAGTGGGTGCGCGCCGGGCACCGCGTGCAGATCGTCGCCGCGTCGTATTCGCATGTGCGCACGCGCCAGCCGGTGGTGACGCGCGACGCCGTCGACGAGCGCCTCGACGGCATCGCCTACCGCTGGCTGCCGACCCCGACGTACGTGGGCAACGGCGTCGGCCGCGTGAAGAACATCTGGGCCTTTCTGAGCCGGCTGTGGCGCGAGACGCCGCGGCTGGTGGCCGAGTTCAAGCCCGATGTCGTGATCGCGTCCAGCACCTACCCGATGGACATCTGGGTCGCGCGCCGCATCGCGCGCCAGGCGCGTGCGAAGCTGGTCTACGAGGTCCACGACCTGTGGCCGGCCTCGCCGATCGAGCTCTCGGGCATGTCGCGTTGGCACCCGTTCATCCTGCTGTGCCAGAAGGCCGAGAACGATGCCTACCGCGACGCCGACGTGGTCGTCTCGATGCTGCCGGTGGTCGCCGAGCACATGCGCGCGCACGGACTGGATTTGCGCAAGCTGCACATCGTGCCGAACGGCGTCGCGCTCGACGAATGGCAGGCGGTGCCGCAGCCGCTCGCGCCGGAACTGGCGCGTTATCTCACCGCGCTGCAGCGCGGTGGACGCACCATCGTCGGTTATGCCGGCTCGCACGGCCTGCCGAACGCGCTCGACGTGCTGCTCGACGCGGCGGCGCTGATGAAGCGCGAGTCGATCGGCTTCGTGCTCGTCGGCGACGGCCACGAGAAGGCGCGACTCGCCAGGCGGGTGCGCGACGAAGGGCTGGGCCACGTCGCGCTGCTCGCGCCGGTGCCGAAGGTGCAGATTCCGGCGCTGCTGGCCGCGTTCGACATCGCCTACATCGGCTGGCAGCGCGTGCCGATCTACCGCTTCGGCATCGCGCCGAACAAGCTGATGGACTACATGATGGCCGGGCGCGCGGTGCTGCATTCGGTCGAGGCCGGCAACGACGCGGTGGCCGAGGCGGGCTGCGGGCTCACGGTCGCGCCGGAGTCGGCCGCGGCCGTCGCCGCCGGCCTGCGCGAACTCGCGGTGCTCGCGCCCGAAGCGCGCGCCGCGATGGGCGAGCGCGGCCGGGCGTTCGTCGTCGCGAACCACAGCTACCGCGTGCTGGCACAACGCTTCATCGACGCGGTGGCCGGCACATGAACGAGCAGGACGAGCCCCGGGCGATCGCCGAGCGCTACGCGCGCCGCGTGGCCACCGACCGCTACAGCGTGCTGCGCCCGGACGTGTGGCAGACGCTGCAGGAGCGCCAGCGCGCGCTGCTCGCGCTGTTCGCGCGGCTCGGCTGGGCGGACCTGTCGAACAAGCGCCTGCTCGAGGTCGGCTGCGGCGGCGGCGGCAACCTGCTCGAATTGCTGCGGTTGGGCTTTGCGCCGGAGCTTCTTTCCGGCGTCGAGCTGCTGCCCGAGCGCTACGAGCAGGCGCGCCACGTGCTGCCCGCGGCGATCGTGCTGCACGCCGGCGACGCGCTGCAGCTCGACCTGCCGGCCGCCTCTCAGGACGTGGTCTTCGTCTCGACCGTGTTCTCGTCGCTGCTCGATGATGCGTTCCAGCAGCGCCTCGCCACCGCGATGTGGCGTTGGGTCCGACCGGGCGGCGGTGTGCTCTGGTACGACTTCACCGTCGACAACCCGCGCAACCCCGACGTGCGCGGCGTGCCGCTGGCGCGCGTGCGGGCGCTGTTCCCCGAAGGGCGCGTCCAGGCACAGCGCATCACGCTGGCGCCGCCGATCGCGCGCGCGGTGACGCGCACCCACCCGGCCCTCTACACGCTGTTCAATGCGCTGCCGCTGTTGCGCACCCACGTGCTCGCGTGGATCGCCAAGGCATGACTTGCTAGAATGAAGCATCACCGCATCAGAGCATCACTGCATTGATGCATCATCGGAGCGAGGCAAAACCATGCGCACGACCCTGGATATCGACGACGACCTGCTGGCGGCGGCCAAGGAGCTGGCGCGCCGCGAAGGTGCGACTGCCGGGCAGGTGGTGTCGCGCTTGTTGCGCCGATCGCTGACGGGTGGGTCTGCACCTGCCACGGCGGCGAAGGTGCGCCAGAGGCCGGTGGCTGGATTCGTTCCGTTCCCGCCCAAGCCCGGCGTGATGACCACCAACGAGCAGGTCGACGCACTGCGCGACGCGGAAGGCGTCTGACATGAGCCCCCAACGTCACTCGGTTCACTGCCTCTCGAGGGGGCGCTCAGCGCCCTTGCGGCGGCCCGGCGGGCGCTGACTTGCGAGCTCTGCTCGACGTCAACGTGCTCGTCGCGCTGCTCGATGGCGGCCACTTGCATCACCGCACCGCCACCGCGTGGCTGGCGAGCCACGAGCGCGCGGGCTGGGCCTCGTGTCCGCTGACCCAGAACGGGTGCATCCGCATCCTCTCGCTGACGAACTACCCTAATTCCCAGCCGCCTGCGGCCGTGGCCCAGCGGCTGGCGCAAGCTCTGGCCGGGGTGCATCATGAGTTCTGGCCCGACTCGCTGAGCTTGTTGGAGCCGCGGCGACTGGCATGGGAACACGTGCTGGGTTCGCGCCAGGTCACTGACGCGTATCTGTTGGCGCTGGCCGCGCAGCACGGGGGCCGACTGGTGACTTTCGACCGTGGCATTTCGGTGGCCGCAGTACCCGGCGCTTCGAAGCGCCATCTCGTGACGCTGGACTGACAAGACGAGACCATGAACCAGGCATCGCTTCCCTTCCTGCCCTTCGCCCTGCCCGAGATCGGCGACGACGAGATCGCCGAGGTCGTCGACACGCTGAAGTCCGGTTGGGTCACGACCGGGCCGAAGGCCAAGCGCTTCGAGGACGACTTCAGCGCGTTCCTCGGCGACCCGTCGCTGCAATCGATGGCGGTGAACTCGGCGACCGCCGGCCTGCACCTCGCGCTCGAAGCCTTGGGCATCGGACCCGGAGACGAGGTCATCACGACGACCCACACGTTCACCGCCACGGCCGAGGTGGTGCGCTACCTCGGGGCCGATGTGGTGCTGGTCGACATCGATCCGGCCACGCTGTGCATTGATCCTGCCGCCGTTGAAGCCGCAATCACGCCGCGCACGAAGGCGATCGTGCCGGTGCATTACGCGGGTCTCGCAGCCGACATGCCCGCGCTGCTCGCGATCGCGAAAACGCACGGCCTCAAGGTCGTCGAGGACGCCGCGCATGCGCTGCCGACGACCTGCGGCGGCGCGCTGATCGGCACCTTGCCATCCGACGTGACCGTGTTCAGCTTCTACGCCAACAAGACCATCACGACCGGCGAAGGCGGCATGGTCGTGACGCGCGATCCCGAGCTCGCGAAGCGCATCAAGGTGATGCGCCTGCACGGCATGAGCCGCGATGCGTTCGACCGCTTCACCGCCAAGGTGCCGAGCTGGTACTACGAGATCATCGCGCCGGGCTTCAAGTACAACCTGACCGACATCGCGGCGGCAATGGGGATTCATCAGCTGAAGCGCCTGAAGAGCTTCCAGGCGCGCCGCGTGCAGCTCGCGGCGCAGTTCGACGCGGCCTTGGCCGGCCTGCCGGTGATCACGCCGCCGCAGCCGCAGCCAGGCGATCAGCACGCATGGCACCTCTATGTGCTGCGCCTCGCCGACGGCGCCGCGATTGACCGGGACACGCTGATCGAACGGCTGTTCGCGGCCGGCATCGGCTGCAGCGTGCACTACATCCCGCTGCACTTGCAGCCGTACTGGCGCGATCGCTATGGGCTGCGCCCCGAGCAGTTTCCGCACAGCCAGCATGCCTACGAACGCATGCTGAGCCTGCCGCTTTACACCCGGATGACCGATGCCGACGTGCAGCGCGTGGCAAGCGCCGTGCGCCGTGCGCTGGCCTGATGCGTCGCCGTCGTCGATGCCCAAGCGCTTGTTCGATCTGATGGTCGCAGGGATGGGCTTGTTGCTGCTGGCGCCGCTGCTGCTCGTCATCGCGCTGTGGATCAAGCTCGATTCGCCCGGGCCGGTGTTCTTCCGGCAGCAGCGCGTCGGGCGTTTCGGCGCGCCGTTTCGCATCCACAAGTTCCGCAGCATGAGCGGCGACGCGCCGCTCGCCGGCCCCCAGCTCACCGTGGGCGCCGATCCGCGCATCACGCGTGCCGGTGCGTTCCTGCGCCGCAGCAAGCTCGACGAGTTGCCGCAGCTGATCGACGTGCTCGCCGGCACGATGAGCCTCGTCGGACCGCGCCCGGAGGTGCCGCGTTATGTGGCGATGTACCCAGCGGAGCTGCGTGCCAAGGTGCTCTCGGTGCGCCCGGGCATCACCGACCCGGCCTCGATCGCATACCGCGACGAGAACACGCTGCTGGCCGGCGCCGCCGACCCGGAGCGCGTCTACGTCGAGCAGGTCATGCCGGCCAAGCTGCAATTCGCGGCGCAGTATGTCGACCGCATGTCGCTGTGGAACGACGTGCGGCTGATCGGTGCCACGTTGCGCAGCCTGTGGTGGCGTCGATGACGACGCACCCCACCTTCTGGCACCGCCTCGATCGCCTGCTCGCCCGCGTGCGCGTGCACCGCCGGCCGCTGTCGCTGCTGATCGACGGGCTCGTGATCGCGATCTGCTGGAACGCCACCTACCTGTTCCGACTCGGTTTCGAACGCTGGCTGAACGCGCGGCCGGGGTACGACGCATGGGTGATGTTGGGCGTGGTCGTCATCTACCTCGGTGTGTTCGTGCTCGCGGGCATCCCGCGCGGCATGTGGCGTTTCTCCGGCTTCGGCGAGGTCAAGCGTCTGACGCTGGCCTGTATCGGCAGCGGCATGTTGTGTGCCATCGTGGTGCTGATGGCCCAGCTCGCGCAGGTGCCGCGCGCGGTCCTGGCGCTGCATCCGTTCATCGCGCTGATCGGGTTGTGCATGGTGCGCGTCGGCTACCGCATGCTGTACGAGCATGCGCGTTCGCAGATCACCGGCAGCGATGCCGAGGTGCGGCGCGCGATCGTGATGGGGGCGGGCGAGGCGGCGAAGCGGCTGCTCGCGACGATCCACCAGCAGGGCTGGATCGTGCTCGGCCTGCTCGACGACGACGCCGCCAAGCGCGGCGCACGCATCGGCGGTGTGCCGGTGCTCGGCACGCTGGCCGACGTGGCGCGGCTCGACATACGCACCGAGGCCACGCACGTCATCGTCGCGCTGCCCGGTGCCACCGCCGCGCAGCGCCGCAAGGCGATCGAACTGGCCGCGGCCACCGAACTGCCGGTGCTGACGGTGCCGTCGGTCAGCGAACTGCAGGACGGCAGCGCGCGCATCGAGCGCGTGCGCAGCATCGAACCCGAAGACCTGCTGGGCCGCGAGCCCGTGCAACTCGACGAGGCCGGGATTTCGGAACTGATCTCCGGCAAGACCGTGCTCGTGACCGGCGCGGGCGGGTCGATCGGTTCCGAACTGTGCCGCCAGGTGGCCCGCTACGGTCCGGCGCGGCTGGTGCTCTACGAGCTGAGCGAGTTCGCGCTGTACCAGATCGAGCAGCAGCTGGGAGAGTTGCATCCGCGGCTGCCGCTGGTGCGGTTGATGGGCGACGTGAAGAACCTCGGGCACCTGCGCGCCACGTTCAGCACGCACCGGCCGCAGGTCGTCTTTCACGCCGCGGCGTTCAAGCATGTGCCGCTGATGGAAGACGACAACGCCTGGGCCGCGTTGCAGAACAACACGCTGGGTACCTGGAACGCCGCCACGGCCGCCGCCGAGGCCGGGGCCGAGCGCTTCGTGCTGATCTCGACCGACAAGGCGGTGAATCCGACCAACGTGATGGGCGCGAGCAAGCGGGCCGCCGAAATGGTGCTCTCGCACATGGCGACGCTCGGGCACGCCACGCGCTTTGCCGCGGTTCGATTCGGGAACGTGCTGGGCTCCAGCGGCAGCGTGATCCCGAAGTTCAAGGAACAGATCGCGAAGGGCGGGCCGGTGACGGTGACGCACCCAGACATCACGCGCTACTTCATGACCATTCCGGAGGCCGTGCGGCTGGTGCTGCAGGCCGCGGCACTGGCCGAAAGCGGGCAGGTCTACGTGCTCGACATGGGCGAGCCGGTGAAGATCGTCGACCTCGCACGCGACCTGATCCGCCTGTCCGGCCACCGCGAGCGCGAGATCGGCATCGTGTTCAGCGGCTTGCGACCCGGCGAGAAGCTGTTCGAGGAACTGCTGGCGGATGCGGATGAGACCCTGCCGTCGGGGCACCCGCGTCTGCGGCTGGCGCGCCTGCAGGTGCGCGTCGACAGCGAATGGGCAGACGCGCTGCGAGCATGGCTGGGCCAGGACGCGGCACAGGTGCCGGGCAGTGCATGCCGGCTGAAGCTCCGCACATTCGTGCGCGAGTACGCACCGCCGCGGTCCTCCGAGGACCATCGTCTCTAGCGCCGCCTCACCAGCCATCTCGGCGTCTTGAACTTCAGGATGCTGCAGTACAAGAGCACGTACGACACGACGAACAGCAGCAGGAACAGCGCCAGCACCGCGGAGTTCTCCCACCAGAGCACCGCCGGGATGACGGACATCAAGCACAGGATCCAGAGATACGGCGAGGTCATCGAGTTGCGCCCCCGTGGCGTTCGTGTCAGCCTGGCATGAAAAGCGCGACTGATGACGCGCCGATAGATGAGCGTGTGCAGGTGAATGCCGTCAGGTGCGCCGGCGGCGACCCCGCGCACAACTCGGCGGCGGTAGATCGTGAAAACGGTCTCGAAGATCGGATACGCGCACAACAGCAGCGAAAATATCGGCGACACCGAGGGATTGCGCTGAAGCAGCAGGATGTTGAGCTCCGCCAGCGTGAAGCCCAGCAGATACGCGCCGCCATCGCCGAGAAAGATCAGGCCGGCGGGGTAGTTCCAGACGAAGAACCCGATCACCGCGCCGCAGGCGATCAGCGCGGCAGTGGCAATCAGCACGTCGCCCACCTGATACGCCACGTAGACCACCGCCAGCAGCATGAACAAGGTGCACATCGATGCCAGCCCGTTGAAGCCATCGATGATGTTGACCGCATTGGCCACGCCGGTGACGGCGAACATCGTGAGCGCTACCGCCATCGGGTACCAACGGATCAGCAGGTCGACGCCCGGGATGTCGGTGCGGACGAGCGCGGCGTCCAGCAGCCAGACGGCGAGCCCGGCCGACACGGCAATCAGGCCCAGCCGCCAACGCGGAAGAATGTTCCAGGCCATGTCTTCGGCGAGCCCCGACAGGAACGCGGGCATGGCGGACAACAACAGCAGCCACAGCAGCGGGCCGCTGGCGGGTTGAGACCATTGCACCCACAGGATTCCGCCGAGAACGCCCGCGAAGACCCCGAGCCCGCCGATGCGCGGCACCGGGTGCGAGTGAAACTTCTGGGGGCCGGTCATGTCATGATTGGCCGACGTCCTGGGATGGGTGTCGGCGTATCGCACCACGACCAGGCTGACAACGCAGGAGGTGAGGAAGCTCAGAATGAGAAATTGCATTGGGGGTCGCGAGCGTTTGGGCGCGATTATCCCCGGCTGCTGTCGCCGGGAACCGACAGCGGCAGCGCGCATCGGCCTTGCCGCATGAGGACGATCTTCATCAACGGCAAATTCACGGCCCAGCGGACGACCGGCGTGCAGCGCTCGGCGGCATGCATCGTCGAGGCTGCTGGATGGCAGGCGACGACAAGAGCGGCATGAGATTGACGGTATGCGGCGATGTGCACATTGCCGCCGCTGGTTGGAGTGAAGCAATATCCCGCACAGGGGTGCGCGGCGCGCGCGCTGGCAGACGTTGTGGGGCAGCCCTGCGTGAGGCGTCGAACGATGAACCGTACAATCGTTCCCTAGGATCGGGCGACACTTGGCCGTGACCGCCTTGATCGCCGACATGCCTGCCCGCTGGGGTCCGGACCCTGTCTCCCTACCTCCGATGACAAGCATCTATCTCAACGGTAAGTTCACGGCCCAGCGGACGACTGGCGTCCAGCGCGTGGCTGAGCACCTGATTCGAGAGCTGGACAACAACCTTGGGTCACCCTCAGTCGCATGGATCCTGCTGTGCCCGATCGGTGCAAAAGTGCCCGCACTTCGCCGAATTCAGGTGCGGTACGTGGGCATTCCGGGCCTACCGCTGCATCTGTGGGAGCAGCTCATCCTGCCGCTCGCTGCGCTTCGCGGGTTGCTCGTCAACCTGGCAGGTGCGGCCCCATTCTTTGCGCGGGAGCAGGTGTGCATGCTGCACGACGCCGCGGTGTTTGACCAACCGCAGGCGTACACGCGCGGATTCGGCCTGTGGTATCGGTTCCTGTTTCGCCACCTCGCGCGCAGTGCACGGAGCCTGCTGACGGTGTCGACCTTCTCGCGCCAGCGACTCATCGTCCGACTGGGGGTGGCCTCGAGCCGTGTCGGCGTGATCCCGAACGGCGGCGATCACCTTGATGCGGTGACCCCCGACGACACCGTGATCGCGGAACACGGGCTGAGCGGCAAGGCGTTTCTTCTGGCAGTGGGTAGCGCCAATCGGAACAAGAATCTCGGAGCATTGGTCGAAGCCTACCGGCGGCTGGATTCCGATCCGACGCGGCGCCTCGTTATCGCGGGCGGGAGCGACAAGGGCGTGTTTGCCCACTCGGTCGTCGGCGATCCGGATGATGTGATCCGGGTCGGTCCTGTCAACGACGCGCAACTGAAGTCCCTGTATCGGCACGCCGTTGCACTGGTGTTTCCGTCGCTGTACGAGGGCTTCGGTCTGCCGCCGCTGGAGTCGATGGCGTGCGGGTGCCCAGTGGCCGCAGCGCGTGCAGCAGCGATTCCCGAGATCTGTGGCGACGCGGCTCTTTACTTCGATCCGCACTCGATCGACGCCATCACGGACGCGATGCGGCGCTTGCTTGCCGACGCGCCGTTGCGTGAGCGCCTGCGGGTGGCTGGCCGAGCGCGTGCCGCGACTTCCCGGTGGGCCGACTCCGCTGAGGCGCTGCGCGCCGAACTGCGCCGCCAGGCGCGCGGCGCCATGCGATGAAAGCACTCCAGATCAGCAAGTTCTACCCGCCGGTGATGGGGGGGATCGAGTCTGCGGCGTGGGAGCTGACCGAAGGACTGAACCGTGCGGGGCTCCGCACCGACGTGCTGTGCTCGAACCAAAGGTCGGTGACGATCATCGACCGGTTCGCTGCCGGATACGACGTCGTTCGCGCCGCGTCGATGGGCATGCTGCTGTCGACCTCGATGGCCCCCGCGATGCTGCGCGAGGCTCGGCGCATGTCCGGAGGCTGCGACGTGGTTCACGTGCACATGCCCGACCCGATGGCCGCAATCGCGGTCTGGGCCACGCGCCCGCGCTCGCGGTTGGTGGTCCACTGGCATAGCGACGTAATCCGCCAGCGCAAGGCGCTGAAGCTCTACGAGCCGCTGCAGCAGTGGTTGCTCGCACGGGCCGACGCGATCGTCGCGACCAGCCAGGCTTATGCAGATGCCTCTGCGCCCTTGCGTCGCTGGCGCGACAAAGTGGCAGTGATCCCGATTGGCATCAGCGACAACCGCACCGACGCCTGCAGCGAGAAGGCGGCCGCGATCCGCAAGCGCTTCCGCAATCGTCGCATCGTCTTCTCTCTCGGTCGAATGACCTACTACAAGGGCTTTGAGGTGCTGATCGAGGCCGCAACAGCACTGCCTGACGATGCCGTCGTCCTGATCGGCGGTGACGGCGAACTGCTCGAGCATTTCCACGAGCTGATCCTTCGGCGCGGGTTGCCGGGCAAGGTGCACCTGCTGGGCCACATCAATGACGACGACCTGCCAAGCTATTTCGAGGCCTGCGATGTCTTCTGCTTGTCGTCGACGGCGCGCGCCGAAGCCTATGGGGTGGCGATGCTCGAGGCCATGGTGATGGGTAAGCCGATCGTCGCGTCGGACATCGACGGCTCCGGCGTGCCGTGGGTCAATCTCGACGGCCGCACCGGCCTGAACGTGCCGGTGGGTCAGCCCGCACCGCTGGCAGAGGCGCTGGTGCGACTGCTCGGTGACCCCGCGCTACGCCGCCGACTCGGCGACGCCGCTCGCGAGCGGTATCTGCACGACTTCAATGCCGAGTTGATGACCCGCCGCATGATCGAGCTTTATCAACGCTTGGTGGGCGCCTCGGCATAATTCCAAGCTTACCGTGGAAACGAAACGAGAATGTCATTGCTGAGTCAATCCGTACGATCAGCTGCTGATTCGGGGCACCGATGATCAGGCTTGAGAACGTAGTCAAGAGCTACGGAACGCGTCTGGGTCCGCGCAAAGTGCTCGATGGGGTCAGTCTGGAGCTCGACCGGGGCCGCAACCTCGGCGTCTTGGGTCGAAACGGCGCCGGCAAGAGCACGCTGATCCGCATCCTGAGCGGAGCCGAACGGCCGACCTCCGGCGCGATTCATCGTGGCATGAGTGTGAGCTGGCCGCTGGCGTTTACCGGCGCTTTCCAGACCCACCTGACCGGCTTGGACAACCTGAAGTTTGTCTGCCGCATCTATGGGGTCGACTGGAAGCCGCTGGTCCCGTTCGTCGAGGAGTTCACCGAGCTCGGCGTTTATTTTCGCGAGCCAGTGTTGCACTACTCCGTCGGCATGTCGATGCGCCTGGCTTTCGCGCTGTCGATGGCGATCGAGTTCGACTGTTTCCTCATCGACGAGGGCATGTCGGTCGGCGATTCGCGTTTCAGTCACCGGTGCCACGTTGAACTGTTCCAGAAGCGCAAGGACCGCGCTTTCATTCTGGTTTCGCACGACCCGAACATCATCAAGATGTACTGCGAGCGCGCCTGCGTTCTGCACGAGGGGCGAATTCACGAGTTCGATACCGTCGACCAAGCCTACGAGTTCTATCAGGCTGCTGAGGTTCCGGCCCCCACTGTTGTATTCGACTGAGCCCACCCATTGAAAATACTGCTTGAACTGCGCCCGGCATTCGACGGTTACAGCGGAATACCCCAGGAGACTCGCTTGCTGTTCCGTGGGCTGGCTGGCATGAACGGCGTCGAGGTCATCGGCTTGCTGCAGAGCAGCAACCTTGTCGCCGAGCCCGGCCTCCCCATGCGGCGCGGCTTGCGCGAGCCAGGACTGACGAACGAAGCGGTGATTGACCGACAGTCGCGCGTGGTCGTGTCCCTGCAGCAGGGACCGGCTTCGCATCGGCTGGAGAACGTGCGGCGTCGGTTGCTGCGCTTTGCCGGCCCGATGTTCGCGGCGCTGGGCTCGTTGCTCGGACGCCAGGTCAAGATTTGGGACTTCGATCCGCAGCACTTTCGCGACTTCCTCTGGCGTTCGCTGTTCGCGAACTCCTTGCCGGACAGTGACCTGGAACTTGTCACGTCGCGCGCGTTCCGGGTGCTGCGTTGGCCGTGGTCGATACTGCATGCATTCGGCGTGGTGTCGGCCCAGTTCGGGCGGGCCGTCTATCCGCGTCTGGACACCGCGGGCATCGATGTGATGTTGGTCGAGACGCCGTATCCCGCCCGCGTGTCGGCAGCGACGAAGATGGTGGTTCGCTACCACGACGCGATTCCATTGCTGATGCCGCACACCATAAAGGACCGTGGCTATCACCGCGCCGCGCACTATCAGGCGCTGCGTCGCAACTCACGCGACGGCGCTTGGTTCGCCTGTGTCTCCGAGGCGACGCGCCGGGACCTGCTCTCGGTTATGCCGGAACTCGCGTCACGGACCGTGACGATCCCGAACATGATCTCGCATCACTTCTTTCTCGAGGCCACCCCCGCCACCCGGGTGCCTGAAGTCATCTGGAGTCGCAAGAGTCGCTGGGCACCCAACGAAGGTGGTGCGGCGATTGCGCCGTCGGAACTCGCTGCGGGGGGCTCGCTGCCTTACCTGCTGATCGTCTGCACGGTCGAGCCGCGCAAGAATCACTTGGCACTGCTTGACGCCTGGGAACTGCTGCGTTCCGAGGGCTTCCACCAACTCCATCTCGTGGTGGTGGGTTCGCTGGGCTGGAACAACGACCTCATCATGCGCCGCTTCTCGCCTTGGCTCCATCGCGGCGGGTTGCATTTGCTGGAGGACGTGCCGGCGACCGATCTTCGACTGCTCTACAGGCATGCACTCGCAACCGTCTGTCCGAGTTTCGGCGAGGGCTTCGACTTCCCTGGCGTCGAGGCGATGCGATGCGGCGGCGTCGTCGCCGCTTCGGACATTCCTGTTCACCGCGATGTCTTCGGCGATGCATGCGAGTATTTCAGCCCCTACTCGGCCGGGGACATGGCCCGAGCGCTGCATGCGATCCTGGACGAGGGCAGCGGGGTGCGCCGTGCCGAACTCGTTGCCGAGGGGGCTCGCGTTTCGGCCCGATACTTGCCCGAGCGCATCCTGCCGCAGTGGCAGGAGTTTCTCCGCAACGTGGTCGCTGCTGCGTGAACGTCCTCGGGCGCGTCAGCCGCAGGCTTCGTGCGTATCTTGATGCCCGTAGCGGCGATGTCGCGACGCGTATCCACGGTGCCGGGCGCTACCGCGCCGAAGATATCCAGTGGCTTTGCGACACATATTTCAAGTACGGCGCGGCCCCCGGGACGCCGTGGGATCTGCTGCGCGATGCGCACATGCAGCTTCCCGATTGGTTTCGCCACGATTTGGATCCGTTGAGTGTCGCCTACCGCGAGCAGCAGCAGCGTCTGTGGCAGACCGTTTCCGGGGTCGAGCGATCCTACGACGCCGAGGTCGACGAGAGGGAAGACCAACTCGGTGAGATCGACCCAGTGCGCACCCCCGGCTACTACCTACGCCGCGATGCACATGCGATCGCTGCTGCCTCCGATCACGTGCTTGCGACTGGCATGTTCCTGAAGCACTGTGGCCTCAAGGCCGGCGACCGTGCGCTCGAGTATGGCCCCGGCTTTGGCCAGACCGCACTCGCGCTGGCGCGAATGGGGGTGCAGGTCGACACCGTCGACATCTCGGCGACGTTCTGCAGTCACATGCAACGGCAGGCCGACTTCTACCAGGTGCCGTTGACGCCGTTCCAGGGCCGTTTCGGGATGAATCCGCGCCCCGGACAAACGTATGACGTGATCTGGTTCTACGAGAGTTTCCACCATTGCCTCGACTTCCAGGAGGTCGTGCACCGACTGCGGGAGCATCTCGCGGAAGGCGGCCGCGTCATACTGGGGGGCGAGCCGATCCCGAAGCGCGAGAACGCTGCAGTTCCGTACCCTTGGGGCGTTCGCCTGCACAGCGAAGTGGCGGCTGTGATGCGCAAGCTGCACTGGTTCGAACTGGGCTTCTCCGAGCGCTTCCTGAACGAACTCTTCACCGCTGCAGGCTTCGTCGGCCGGCGAATCGACTGCGAGCCATCGCTGTTCGGCGAGTTGTATGTGTTCGAGCGCCGCCCCGCGGAGATTCACCTCGGTAGGTACTGGCTGCCCGAAGTCATGGCCGAGCGTTGGCAAGAACCCGAAGCCGAAGGTCGCCGGGCCCAACCGGGAGAGAGCCGCCTGCCTGTCGATGTGACCGGCGCCCACTCGGCGATCGAGCTAGACGTGTCGAACCCGCGCTGGTATCCGCAGCGCATCGAAGCCGCGCTCGGCAGTCGACGACAGGCCGTGACGCTGGCACCGCGGCAACGCGCAACCCTGCGCTTCGATGCCCCACCTGGCGACCGCGAACTGATGCTGCGCTGCACTGCGTTGCTACCTTCGCTGACGGACTGGCTGCTCCGCCGCGGACGACGTCGTAGCGGCGTCCTGATTCGACGCTTGCGTTATTTGCCGGTGACCATGATGTCTAGGTGAGGCGTATCAGGTGGGGTTCTTCTGAAAGTACAAGGCGACGCCGAGAGCGCCGCCGTGGTTGGTGAACTCGGCGTAAACGCGGGCCACGCCGGCGCGTTGCAGGATGAACATCAGCTCGCTGACGTTGTAGTAATTCATCTGCATCTCGGGATCGCGGCTCTCGACCGCCGGCTCGACGATTACCACGTGCGGGCGCCGCAGCCCGGTCGACTCGAACAGGTGCCGCAGCCGGGCGCGGATGCGCGACCCCCACGTCGGTACGGGTGGGGAAGGTGGGGCTGGGGGCCGCGGTGGCTGCCCGAAGTTCGCCGCGTGCACATCCCATCCGAAGGTGACGTGGAGGGCGCCGCAGCCGCCGGGCGCGATCTTGTCGACCAGTGACGCGAACAGCGCGCGCCCACGCGTTATCTCGATGTGCTGCAGCACGATGGTCGAATGCACCAAGTCGAAGCTGCCTTGGGCATGCGTTAAAGAATCGTCCGATAGCACCAGGGCGACGTTGCCGATCCCCCGGGCTGCGCAGTTCCTGCCTGCCTCGGCGAGCATCGACGGCGATACGTCCATCCCGACGACCTCATTTGCTACTGCGGCAAACGGGATCACGAGACGGCCCACACCGCAGCCGAAGTCCAGAACACGTTGCGGCACGAAGCCCACCACGACGCGCTGGGCGAGCGCCTCCAGCGTATGCCGCACATGGCGGCGGCCCGAGTCGAAGAATTCCTCGCGGCTGTCGTCGTCGAGGGCCGTCGTGCGAAATCGGGGAGCGGTGAGGACGCCGTAGTAGGGATCAAGTGCTCCCCATTGCTCCCACGCGGTATCTGTATCCAAAACACTCTTTCCTTTGGCGGTGCTCCAACCGCGCTAAGGTACCATGCGCCCCGGCCTTTCGGTTGCGACCACCAGTCGTTACCTGCGCGCTGTGTTGCGATCGGTGTGCGCCGACGGTACGACTTCGACGGTCGCTGCGAGTCCAGGCTCGACCGGATCGCCTCGACGCGAACGGCATAATTCAGAACGAACAGATTGCATTCATGGACCCGAGCCAGACCGACGCCACATTGGCCCCCGCGAAACCTTCTCGCATGCGAGGCCTGACGCGCCGACTCGACCGGGTCTTCGTCATCACCGTGTTCCTGCCGACGCTGCTGGCCGCCATCTACTTCGGATTGCTTGCCTCGGATGTATACATCTCCGAGTCGCGATTCGTCGTGAAGAACCCGCAACGCTCAACAGAGACAGGGCTGGGTGCCTTGCTGCAGGGCACAGGCTTCCAGCGGTCTCAGGACGACACGTATTCGGTCCGGGACTACATTCTTTCCAGGGATGCGCTGCGCGAACTCGATGAAAAGCTCCAGGTGCGCGATGCCTTCAGCCGGCCCGATATCGCGCTCACTGACCGCTTCGCGGGGCTCGGTTGGGACAAGAGCTTCGAGGCCTTCTTCCGCTACTACGAGGACCACGTATCGGTCGACTACGACACCACCTCGTCTATCTCGGTCTTGACCGTGCGCGCCTACTCGGCCAGCGACGCCAAGAAGATCAATGATCTGCTGCTGCAGATGGGCGAGCGCTTGGTCAACAATCTCAACATCCGCAGCCGCGAAGACCTCATCCAGGTCGCGACCCAAGAGGTGAAGATTGCCGAGACCAACGCCAAGGCCGCGGCGCTCGCGCTGTCCGCTTTCCGATCGGACCGCGGGGTCTTTGATCCGACCGCGCAGTCCGCGCTGCAGTTGCAAGGCGTGGCCAAGCTACAGGAGGATTTGATCGCCGCCGAGGCGCAACTGGCGCAGCTGCGGCAGGTCGCCCCAAGCAACTCGCAGATTCCGCCGCTCGTCAGTCAGGTCGAGGGGCTGCGTCGAGCGATGGCTGCGCAGACGGGCAAGGTGGTCAACGGCGACTCGTCGCTGAGTTCCAAGGCGCCAGCTTATGATCGGCTCGCGCTCGAGAAGACATTTGCCGATCGCCAGTTAGGCAGCGCATTGTTGTCACTGGAAACTGCCCGCAGCGAGGCCCAGCGCAAGCAGCTCTACCTGGAGCGCCTGGTGCAGCCCAATCTTCCGGACATGGCACTCGAGCCGCGCCGCACGCGGTCTGTCTTCATGGTGTTTCTGGCGGGCCTGATGATGTGGGGCGTCGTCAGCATGGTTGTTACGAGCGTCAAGGAACACGGGACCTGATGTTGTCCGACGGCAGTTTCTTGCAGGCGCTGGCGATCCAGCGTCGCGTCATCGGCGCCTTGCTGATGCGCGAGGTGATCACCCGCTTCGGCCGCCACAACGTCGGCGTACTTTGGCTTGTGTTCGAGCCGATGATCTTCACGGTCGGTGTCGCGACGCTGTGGACGGCAGCCGGTCTGCACCAAGGATCGCCGATTCCAATCGTTGCCTTCGCAGTTACCGGCTACTCGTCGGTGCTGATGTGGCGCAACGCAGTCAATCGCTGCAACAGCGCGATCCAGCAGAACCTGAATCTGCTCTATCACCGCAACGTTCAGGTCATCGACGTGCTCATCACGCGCATTCTGCTTGAGGTCGTCGGCGCCACCGGATCCTTCA
>Ga0307508_10002868_pt1 | contig 17863 bp, 19 predicted proteins | sample 9_EM_MG_FD_203089 | JGI IMG/M metagenome (GOLD analysis project Ga0307508, IMG submission 203089) | Populus trichocarpa ectomycorrhiza microbial communities from riparian zone in the Pacific Northwest, United States - 9_EM | ecosystem: Host-associated > Plants > Roots > Unclassified | place... | reverse complement strand
ATCCTCCAAACACTACCACCGAACCCACACACAAGATCTAAGATTATTCCGTTGTGAATTATCGAAAGTAGCCTGATTACCTTTGATTCTCCCCACACTCCGGTTACAGGACAACCCCAGTGTCACAGGTAATCTGGACGTAAATGCCATCACAAGTTCCAATTCGCAGACGGTTAGATGAATAGAGCAGATCAAACTTCTCCAGCTTCATAATGTCATTGCCAATCAGCAATGGAACTGAGAGATTCTTGAAAATGTGGAATGGCCTAACGATTTGGGCGTATCGTCCATCAATTCCCTTCAGGTACATCCTTATGAGCACGACATGGGTAGCGGTGCATTCTGCCCCACCCAGGCCTTCTACTACTCGCGGCTGAGGTAGTGGCAGACGGGATGCATCTGGATACAGCCTCTGCTGCAGTGCATCATCGATTGCAGAATTGCCAAATCCTGAGTCGATGCAGTTCATGTGAGGGCTGCTGCCGGGCGTAACGTACCAGAAAGCCTGCGCATAATGAAAATCCGCGAGCCCTTCAGTTGGATGTTTAGCGACAACTGCTTTAGATTCCACTATGATGGGAAGTGCATTCTTATCAGTCTGTGAGCTTCCACTCATAAGGTCGTTCGAGACCTTGCAAGGGTCTCGAAGGTGTTTGTGGAGTTTGTTATTTGATGTAAAAACGGCAGCACAGTTTCTGCATGTCACGGAAGGCCTGGGTGCTTTCGTACGAATGGTCTTGTGAGTACCCATAAAGCCTAGTCCTTTCTCTTCAAAATACCGCGTGGCAAGGTACGCATTCTGGGCGTGCTCGTACTCCTGTTCCAGAGATGCCTGTGGCTCAAGCTCATCAACTAGGATGTCCTCCGTCACATCGTCACCATCATCACTCTCTGGTTCACTCTCACGAGCCTCTGCATAATAGGCACGCTTTACTTGATTGCTTGTATTTCCTCTATGAATGCATTGCCAGTCCCAGTGTTCGCCATCTCCACATGCTGTGTAGTTCTTGCATTTGCGTAAACGTTCCCGTACCTGCTTACCTGCCCTTGCAGTAGAAGGACTGGAAAGGCGTGAGGCGGAACCAATGGGGTTTCGTGCACCTACTACACCGGCCGTCATACTTGCGGGTGCCGGAGCTTCCTGTCTCATGTCAGAGAACTGAGTACGAGGCCTGTTGCCAGTTTCGCGGAAAAAGGGGCGGCACGTACTGGAACGTGGCTGAGGCGATGGTATAGTACCTTCGCGCCTTGCGGAGTCTTGCAAACGTGCGACTGCGCACCGGTATTCCGAAACCGAGTTTCCACCTTCGGTAACATATTTATCTAGATGCAGGTGCAGATTTGGAGCATCAACGAGCCCTCGGTGAAGCTCTTCAACAATTTCGTCCTCGTTGGTTACGTTGGCCATACGAAGTAAACGCAGCTTCTTGGCAACATACTCGGCGGGAGTACGACCCTGGTTCCAGCGGAAGGTTTCTGTGCCTGCCGTTGACAGCCGAGATGCGAGGTATGGTATAAAATCTCGCTCGAGCAAGTCAATCTAGTGGCGACAGTTTGTGCGAAGAAGGTGACGGTCGTCATCTGACATTCCTGCAACCCAATCTTCTGCCGCCGGCCCTTTGCAGCAATGCCGAAGGATGACACGGGTACGTGCTTCTCCGTAATGGGAAATTGCATCGCGGATGGAGTCAATGAATCTTGACGCTGCGTCTGAATCTGACTGGTTTCTTGGCTCGAAGGTGGCAATGTCCGATGGCTTTAAAGCCGGGGCCACAGGTTCCATGGGAACCTGTACATGAGCTGGCGCGTTCCGTAAGTCAGCAACCTCCACCTGTATCGTTTCTTGGTTGCAGCTCAACGCCATTGCGAGGTTTGCCATCTGAGCGGCGATATTATCTAAGGCTGTAGTAGACTGTTGTTGTTGTTGCGGGATTGGCAAATACTGCTGCGGTGGTGTATATTGCTGGGGTTGCTGCTGCGGGTAGTGCGGCATCGAATACTGCTGCTGCGGGTACTGCTGCAGTGCCTGCAACGGTGACGGCAACTGCTGAAGAGGCGAGTACTGCTGCGAGGGCTGCTGCTGTACCGGCTGTTGCTGCAGCACAGGCTGCTGCTGCACTTGTTGCTGTTGCGCCATTGACTGCGGCTGCAGCGTCGTTTGCTGCGGACAGTACTGTGCCGGTAGCGTTGGCATGTACTGCTCTATTGGAAGATATTGAGGAGCCAACCCGGGCTGCGCCACTTCTGGACCCGTGACTGAAGTAGCTGGTGGGATCTTAGATGGCAGCATCTTAGATGACTGCCGGCGCTCTTCTGGTTTAGCCATCGGGCTGCTAGGAGGTTCCTCAATAGCGTGACGTATCCCCTCCATGGCATCGTCGTCTTCTGACTCGGGAATGACTGATGGCTGTCTGTACCCATGACGTTCGAGGTGGGTTTGTGGGGAACGTTCTCGTTGCTTGCCACAACGCTTCTCAGACTTGCTCTCTTCAATGGCAAGGCGTCGTGATGGCGGATCGGCATGTGGTTCATCCTTGTATTCGCTTAGTGAGCCAGCAGGGCTATACTCCCTGCGTTTTAACATTCTGCTGCTACTAGACATAGCTTCTGAAGCGTCTGGTAGGTTTAAACAGATCTTGGTGCTAGCGACTTCTGGGCCTGAGTAGGTGCTGTGCTTGGCGAGCGAGACGACCGGTATACTGACCTCGGTGCTAGTGACTTCTGGGCCTGAGTAGGTGCTGCGCTCGGCGAGCGAGACGACCAGTATACTGACCTCGGTGCTAGTGACCTCTGGTCCTGAGTAGGTGCCGCGATCGGCAAGCGGGATGACCGGAGGTTGCACTAACTGCAGCCGAACCTTACGCTTCTTGCTTGAGTTCTCTACCTGGATAGGAATGAGAACAGTACCTGGCGAGCCGGGTACGGCACTTATGCCGTCAGGGAGTTCGTACTCTATCTGCAGGCGGTGATGACGAGGCTGTACGGACTGCTCCTGACCCTGCTGAATAGATTGCACGGACGGTCCTTGAATCGACAGTCTCTGCGCCTGCTGAACAGGGTATATAGACAGTCCTTGTGCCTGCTGAACAGGGTGTACAGACGGTCCTTGTATTAACAGTCTCTGTGCCTGTTGAACAGGTTGTATAGACAGTTCTTGCGCCTGCTGAACAGGGTGTACAGACGGTCCTTGTACTGACAGTCTCTGTGCCTGGTGAACAGGTTGTATAGACAGTCCTTGCGCCTGCTGAACAGGGTGTATGGACGGTCCTTGTATCGGCAAGGGAATCCCTTCGGAACGTGCCCAACGGATGGTATCGATTAGTAGCCGATCCTCAATATCGGATAGGCTATCGGCGGCAAAAGAGAAATTATGGGTATTGGTACTATTGCTTATGAGGTTGTCGAGGAAGGCTAAGAGAGAAGCGGTAATGGGAGTGGGAGGAGGTGTATTGGGTGATGTGTAATAGCGGGCTAGGAGGGTGAAACTTCTCTGTATTTCCTGCGGAATCGAAGCACCTGGGTTCCTAGAAGCGGATGCGCTCGTGTAGCGAACGAGCGCGTTGCCCTCCACGGCCTCTACGTCGACCTCTGGCACCACTTGTAGTGTCCTCCCGGGAGGGAGTGGTTTCTTCGTCTCGGTGCTGGTAACCTCCTCGACGCGGTTGACCGCGGTGGTATAGCTGGCTGCCGCGGCTGCTGAAGCCTCCTTGCTGACGAGGCCTCTCCAGTGCGTGAGGATGCCTTGCCGGCAGCTGGGTACGCTCCGTGTACTCGGGAAGGTAGCGATCTGTGGCTTGTCTGGTCTGTCGATTCTCAGCGATGTAACTATCCCAGCCAATTACTGATGGGGTAGGAGAATGCTGCCTCGAAGAGTCCGGCAGTGTCTCCGAGTCCTCCCTTGGAGGTTCCGGGGATGAAGATGGTCGCCTGGGGGTAGGCGGGGTACGAATGCCTGACGAAAGTAGACTGGGCCTCTGCCTGTAACTGGCTGCAGCCCTCGGCGGCGAGGGGGAGCGGGAGCGGGAAGGAAGTGGCTCCTGTGGAGATGTGTAGCTGTTGCGGCTTTCTCGCTGTAGCGAGTTGAAGGCTTCCAGCTGCGTCCGGGCGAGATTAAGGAAGTCCTGATTCACTTGCGGCAACCGGTTAGCAAGCTGATTCACCTGGGTAGAAATACATCTCTGTTCCCGTTCTGAGCGAGATGGCCGTGGGCGGCGAGGCTGCTGCTGCTGCCGCCTATGCTCACTCATGTGGCACGAGCAGCCGTCGCTCGTGAGGAGGAAGAGTGAAAGGGTAGAGGGGAGGGTCGAAAGAGGGGTCGACTGGAAGGGTCGAACGAGGGGTCGATCGGAAGGGTCGAACAAGGGGTCGACCGGGAGGGTCGAACGAGGGGTTGACTGGAAGGGTCGAACAACGGGTTGTTTTTTGGGGTGAGGAAGGTAAGAACGGGAGGGAAAGAGAGTGAGAGGGGGGGGGGAGAAAAGTAAGTGGGTGAGCGGGGGTGGGAAAAAAAGGGCAACGGAAGCGGGGGGGAGCGAAAACTGGAGGTTCTTCGTGGGATGCTATGGTCCTGGTGGTCGAGGCGAGCCTCGGACACTGGTGCGGAGCGTGTTGCTACCAATTGTCACGATATCACGGACAAGAAGAAAGAAGAGAAGAAAGTCATCCATTCTATCTACGAGCGGGAGGAGCTTGCTTCTTATATATCCATTGCCAAGCCCTTCCTGCGCCGTCACATTCCTGCTTCCGGCGGTGTGCAGCCAGCCGACTGCCCTCCGGCCCCGGCCTACTGCCCTCCGGCCTCGGATGTGCCGTTCCGGTGAGGTGCTGTTTCGGCATGCTGCTGTCCAGCAACGTGCCGTCGTGGGCAAACATGCACCTGCATGACACCTATCCCATGCATCCCTACCGGCTTAGGGTCACAACCCCACATCGCCAGTTGCCCCACCAGGCACACTGGAAAAAAAAATTGCATTGGAACAAAGCATTGCGTTAGGTGCGTTGAACACGTTGGGATGTACACTAGCGTGCCATATCTCCTTCGAACGCACTCAACGTATTCGTCGTAATCCCTAGATAGCACTTATGTTCGAAACGCAACATCTGGCAAGGTACCAACTATTCATACAGAGTATTCGTTCGGATGCTGCGTCTGGCAAGCTGTTCACTATCGATGCAGATTATCCGTCCGAATGCTAGATCTCGCAAGTTGTCAAATGTCCACCCAGAGTATCCATTCGGATGCTACGTCTGGCGAGGCGACAACTATCTACGCAGATTTTCCGCCCGGATGGCGGATCTCGTGTGACACTGGGGTTGGGTCATAACCAGAGTGTAGAGAGAATCAAAGGTAATCAGGCTACTTTTGATAATTCACAGTGGAATAATCTTAGATCTTGTGTGTGGGTTCGGTGGTAGTGTTGGTGAGGATGTTCGTGCTGTCTTTTTCCTTCCGTTCGGAGCGGAAAACCTCTGTCTTATATCTGAGTGGCACTGGCGTGAGAAATGGTGACTCGGATTTGGATTCCCCTGAGGTGCATGGACCCCGTGGGCGACTCATTGGTCCTGGCAGGGTGTAGATAAGGGGAGATGAGGTTTCATGCAAGCGGGTGGGGTGCTTTCCCTACCGGACTCTCTTCCGTACGCCATCAGCAGGTGACATGGCATCCCCTCCTTTCGGGGAAGGGGTCATAGCCCAAGTCTGGCGGTCCGTGCGCCATCAGCAGGCGACCTGGCATCCCCCCCTTTTGGGGGAGGGGTCATAGCCCAAGCATCTCGTCATTTGCAATCTTCCCCTCACCTCCGGAGATACCTGTCTTAGGTCCGTCTCGGCCGTAAGCCCATCTCCGGACCTTATCTCCCTCCTTGACTCTCTGGGTACGTTCCGTCATCCTTACGCCCTCCTTTCTGGCTTAGCTACGCACTCGAGATATTTCAGGTGTAACACTACCCTCCCTCTCCCTTAGCCTCGTCCCGAGCGCTTAACACTTCTCTATCTAGGTAGCCCATCTCTTTCTCAGTATATTATTTATTTATATATTTTTCTTTGGGAATCTTTGGTGGGATCCCATGGCCACAGTCCTCCTCCCCTGCAGCCCTCCCAGTCGCCGGATCAGGGCATCATTCTCTGTAATCCAGTGGCTGGGCCCTCGGAGTAGGCCGGTGCGTACTCCTACATCGATGACTCCCGCCGGGCCGTCACGTTTGTAGAGACGAAAGCACCAGTTTTCCCAGTGCGGATCCTGTCGATCTTCGGCTGGGGCACGTGGAAGGAGTGACCAAGCCCGAACAAGCTGGATGAGCCAATGGTGTGCATACAGAGATGTCCGTCTGCCGCCTGGATCTGCTGCCTGTTGGTAGTTTCATTCTCCTCGGCAATTACCCCGGCGTGGGGTCGTTCCGGCCGTCTCTGGCTAGATCAGTCACTCGCGGACAAGGAGCATATGATGTTTTTCCGGACCTTGGACATGTGGAACGAGTGACCATCTCGACTCAGGGTTCGTGCCCGGGTGCGCTTCTCGCCCCTTGTAGGTGTACATACAGAGGTATGTGGTACCAAACACCTACAGCTCTCGTCCGATCAAGTCCGACGTATCCTTTTGACAGGTAATCATGTCTGAGCCCGAGAAGCGGGTCTTTTTTCGTTCGGTGCCCGAGAAGCGGGTCTTTCTTTGTTTGTGTGTATGGGTGTGAGAGGGAGTCCCCTAGCCCCTTCAGTGCTCACTACCGCTCATGCTTCGAGGGGCCCTTTTATGGATGTCCCATCTAGGCGTCGGTGAGTCGGTAGTCCCTCTGCGCGTCTGGATTTCGTTGGTGAAACTCTCTGAGTTTCTCCAGGCCGCCTGCTGAAAAGTTGTCGAATGGTTCTTCCGTCCAGTCTTTGCGTTCCGGATAGTCGAGCCATTTGACGAGGTATAGGATTCTTTTGTTATTTCCTCGGCCGCGTTCGACCGAGGACATAACTTCGTCGACGTCATATTCCTCTGACTATTCGATGTCGTCCGCCTCTCGGAGTACCTTTGACGGGTCCGGTGATGCTCGGTGCTCGCTGGTTCGGTAGGGTTCGAGCAGCGAGACGTGGAAGATGTTGTGGATCTTTGATTTCCGGGGCTGTGTGAGGCGGACGGCCAGGGGGGAGATGATTTTCTCAATCTGAAAGGGACCATGGCTCTGGTGGTCCAGTTTCTTCGAGGGGCGGCGCGTTTTGATGTTGCGTCTGTTGAGCATTACCAAGTCTCCTACTGGGTACGCCGGGGGTTCCTTTCGCGCCGCGTCGGTGTATCGGCGCATTCGCTCCTGCGCGTCTTCCAGCCCTTTTCAGGACTCGTTGTGTACGGTGTGCATCCAGTGGGCTTAGACTTGGCTCACTGGGTTCAGAGGTTCCGTTGACGCTGGGTTCATGGCCGCTGGGTGGAAGCCATAGTTAGCGTAGAACGGAGACATACCATTGCCCATAGTGGTCGAGTTGTTGTAGCTAAACTCGGCTATCGGCAGCAGGCGTACCCAGTCATCCTGTTCCTTGCTCACGAACGCCCCGAGGTAGGCTTCGATCGTCTGGTTGAGCCGCTCTGTCTGTCCGTCGGTCTGCGGATGGAACGAGGTTGACATCCGGGGCCGGATTCCCGAGAGTCGTAGGGACTCCTTCCAGGTTTCCGAGGTAAACCTGGAGTCACGGTCTGACACAATATCAGCGGGGAAGCCGTGATACTTCCGTATTTCTCGGGCAAAGATGACGGCCAGATCTGCTGCTGTTTTTTCCTCCGTTTTCAAGGGGAGAAAGTGCGCTATCTTGGTAAACCGATCAATGATTACCCATAGCTGGTCGCAATCTTCTGAGACTGGGAGTTCCGTAATGAAGTCCATTGCTATGGATTGCCATGGGGCATAGGGTAGTTCTAGTGGGCAGGACAGCCCATAGGGTTGGTGTCGGGATGCCTTATTTTGCTGGCATTCCGGGCAGCTTCTGACAAAGTCGATGATCCGTTCGTTCATTTTTGGCCACCAGAAGTTTTATCGGATTAGTTCGATGGTCTTATCCTACCCCATGTGTCCGGCCACCTTTGTGTCATGTTCTGATTCCATAATCCTCTACACCAGGCCCTTCGGTATCCAGAGTAGGTTTCGTCGGTACAGTAGGTTGTCTTCGCAACTTACTTCCTTGATTCTCCGGTCCTTCGGCGACGGTTCCTCCGACGCCACTTCCTGTTTCTTTGCCTGTTCGTAGGCTTCATCCTTCTTTCCTTCTTCCCTGACGTCTGCCAGGAATTCCTTTGTCCACTTTCTTTCCGGGAGTGATGACAGTCATGCCGAGGAACAGACAAATGATCGCGTTAGATGGTCCTCGAAGTTATTTTTTCCAAAAACCGTCGTGATCGGCTGGTTTTCTACCCCCCCCTTTTCAGGGCGGTACTCCGAACGCCTTGACAACGCATCTGGCTTCCCGTTTTGCATGCCTGGTCGGTAATAGATTCTGAAGTTGATACCGGCTAGTTCCTGTGCCCATCGTGCCTGACGTTGATTCAAGACTTTGGTTGTTGTGAAGTATTCTAAGTTTTGATGATCCGAATACACCTGGACTTGGTGCGTTGCTCCTTCACAATAGCGCCTCCAATGTTTGAAGAAGTCCACTATTGCTAAGAGTTCCTTGTTGTGGATTTCGTAATTGATTTCCGCAGGCTGGAACTTCCTTGAGTGGAACGCCACTGGGTGTAGTCGGTTTTCCTCGTCCTTTTGTGATAGGACTGCTCCCAACGCAAAGTCTGAGGCGTCAGTTTCGATAATAACTGGTCATTGGGCGTCGAAGTGGGCCAGGATCGGTGCTGTCGTGAACCGCTTTTTTAGCTCGTTCAAGGCTCTTTCTGCCTTGGGGTTCCATGACCATCTATCCATTTTCTTAGTTAATTCCGTCAGGGGTCGCGCCACTCTTGAGTAGTCCTTGATGAATCGTCGGTAGAAGTTGGCGAACCCTACGAAGGACTGGGTCTCGCTCAGAGATTTGGGTTCCTCCCAACTCAGTACTGCTTCCACCTTTTCTTGAGACATTGCGATTCCATTTCTCCCAATGACATAACCCAGGAATTCCACTTCCTGGGCTTTCCAGACGCATTTTTCTGGGGAGACTGCTAACCCATGGGCCTGTAGTCTTCCTAAGACTTCCTTAACTAGGCGGTCATGTTCTTCCTCGGTTTTGGCGTAGATTAACATGTCGTCCATGTATGCCAAAACTCCGACATCTAGTAGATCCGAGAAGATGTGATTCATCATGTCTTGGAAGGGGAATGGCGCGTTGGTTAAGCCGAAGGGCATTACTTGGAACTCGAACAATCCGTATCGGGTTCTGAAAGCCGTCTTCTATTTGTCCCCTTCCTTGACTCGAATGAGATGGAATCCATTTTTCAGATCCAGTTTTGTGAACCACTGCACTCCGTGGAGTCGGTCCTGTAGCTCCTGCATGAGTGGTAGCGGGTATCGGTTTGGGATCGTTATCTTGTTCAGTGCTCGGTAGTCGACGCACAAGCGTAGCCCTCTTCCGTGCGGCTTGGGGACAAAGAGTATCGGTGAACCGGTGGGGAATGTCGAGCGTTTGATCTTTCCAGTTCGCTCCATCTCCTTTAGCCATTCACGAAGCGTTTGGAGTTCCTTTTCTGATAGTGGGTAGATGGGTCCCCAGGGTGCTGTCTCGCCTTCTTTGAGGTTGATCTTGCAGTCGTAGGGTCGATGCTAGGGGAGGGCGTCTGCCGCCTCCTTTCCCATTATTCCCAGGTACTGTCGGAATTCCATAGGGACTCGTTCCCTTGCGTCTTTATTCACGGCCGATACATAACCGATGATCTGGGCTTGGGGGTTTCTTGCCACCTCTTTGTCCCATGACAGGGAGAACTCACTGGTTTCGAACCTGGTGCAGCTGGCCAGGCACCGGGCACTGTTGAACCTTATTTCCTGGTTCGTCCAGGCACCGGGCACTGTTGAACCTTATTTCCTGGTTCGTCCAGGCACCTTGTGGTGGATGTGTCGTTATCCAGTCAAAAGGGAGGAAGGCATCGATTTCCGGTTCCATTGGTGAGATTTGGAATCTCTCCTTGGAGTAATGTTTGCGGTGTTGGAGTAGCATGGGTTCCGTATAGAACTGCCCTGCTCCTTTAACCTTTTCCCCGGTGTAGTTCTCTATGCTGTGAGGTTGCTGATGTGCCTTCTTCTTGATCCCGAGCTTCTCCACTGTCTGCTGATTGAGGAGTGCAACGGAGCAACCGGTGTCCAGTAGTACCCGGATCTGGTGTCCTTTCTCCTTCACATGTAGTATCGCGGTGATGATTGGTCGCGTACCGCCATGGACTGTTCTTTTTTTTGCCGGAGTTCCAGTACTTGGTTCCCCGTTTTTCCATTTCCTAGATAGTCCACATATTATCGTCGAGGTGTTAGGCTGTGGCTGTTCCTGACCTCTTAAAAATCTGAGTCGGATTCTTCCCACAATGGTGCTACCGCATCTGTTTCCATGGTCTCCACTGCCGCGACTTTTTGTTGTTTGGTTGCAGAGGCCTCCCCATCCTTCTCGTCTTCTCTTCCCCGTTTTTGTCCGGCTGCCGGTGCCTTCCAAGGGGCTTTTGGTAGCGCGGTTCCTTGCAACGTGTTGAACGAGAAGCATTCGAAGGTTCTGTGCCCGGGTCGTCCGCATTGCCAGCAATCGTCGCGGTTTTGGAAGTATGCTTCTTGTTCTTTTTGTGGGACTCCTCTTAGGGCTTCCTCCTTTGAGCCCCAGTGGTTCCTTCCTCCCTACCATTCCCGGGTTTTTTCGGTGTGTTGTTCCGGTCCTTTTTTGCCCAGGTTGTCCTTTTTCGCTTCCTCCTTTCTTTTATCGTCCTTCTTTCCTTCTTGTCTTGGGGCAGGTCCTCCTTTCGAAGCTTCTCTAGCTGCTTTGAGCGCCTTTTTCTTTTCAACCTGGATTCCCGCTTGGTAGGTGGCGCTCGTGAAGACTTCATCGTCCGTGGGCTTGTCTGGGTTCTGGTTGAACCGCATGTCCAGGATGCTGTCTGGCATCGCTAGGTCGATTTTTTCTCGCAGGCCTTCCCCTGTTGCTTTTGCGAAGTTGTTCAGGGCCCGGAACTCGGTGAGGTAAGTACGGATCGATCCTTGGTACTTCAGCTGGCCTAGTTTGAGTTGGGCATCAGCTGCTTCTCGTTTGTTGCGATATTCTGCTTGAATGGCAGCCGCATAATTGACCCAGGTGTTATTTCCCTTTAGCTCGCGGAAGCGCTGTAGGTGCCATACTAGAGCTGTATCTGAAAGTACGGTCCCTACCCTGGCAATTTTCTGTTGATCCCCTGTTTCCGGGTAGAACCCCAGGAACATGGTGACTGCTTCCCACCACTGATTGAAGGCGGTCAAGCTCTTTCCGTCGAAGGCTTCCAGGTTCTTCATTTTTAATCACGCGATATTGCCCTGTTCGGGCCACGTCGGTCGGTCTTGCCGCGCCCTTTTGACTCCTTCGGCAACTAGCCATACGAGGTCCTGCGGAGAAAATGTAGGCGCAGGGTTCCTAGGTGGCGAAGGAGAGCGGCGGTGCCGGAAAGGCGGTCGTGGTGGTTCGGACGGTGGTCCCGAAGGTGGTCCTATTGACGATCCGGGTGGTGTTGAGGGGGGATTTCCTCCTTGCCCTGCCGCAGGCTCAGGTGCTGGTGGTCTTGGGGACACGTGGCGCCTGAGTTGCTCCAGCCATTGCCTCATCTCCGGCATTGTGGGTACTGCCGGGGGCCTTTGTTGTCGGCACATCAGTCCTGGGTTTAGGCGCAGTGGGCTTCGCCGTGCTGGTTGCGAGTGGACTGATGGGGCGCTGGTGCTGGTCTGCCGGGCAGGGCTTCTCTACGCTGGTGGTCTTGCTGGTATTGGTGGCATTGTGGGTAGCGGGATCCTGGTCGCAATGCGTTGGATTTCTGTTCTTGCCTCCCGGAGTTGGTTTTCCAGGGTGGCTACCCGGTTCTGGTGTGCAGGCGCCCATAGTTCCACGTTCCCTTGAAAGTCGGCCAGGTGTTGGCTTTGAGCCGTGTTGGCTTCCGCCAGGAAGGACAGGGTATCGTTTACCCGAGCCAGCTGAGTGGCCTGAAATATTTGCTGCTCGTTGGCCTCATTGGTGTGCTCGATAATGACTTGCCAGATGTTTCTGGCAAGGGATTGGTACGCATTTGCTGCGCTCAACAGCTCACTGTGTATCCATTCCTCTGCTATTTTCTCATTAGCGTTGACTCAGTTATATACGTACCTAGTGCCTTGCGCTAAGGTCTGGTAGGCTTGCTCGATCTCCCTCGTTCGTCGGTCGGTTCTGTCGTAGGCGTCCCCGTACAGCTCCGTAAGCCGTTGTAAGTCACTTTCGGCCTGCTGTTGCTGGCGCACCAGGGTTCTAACCCAGACTGCAGGATTGGCTATTTCCACCGCTTGTTCCGGTCTTGGTGATCCGTCAGTGATTTGGAGCAGGTCACGGGGGGTCTCGAGCTGGAGCATGTTGAAGTCCGAAGAGGTCGTCATGGCTTAATAGAGGTTGAGGAAGTGTCCTGTGTAGATGGTTTCGTCGTCGGTGAAGTAATAGTCACAGAGATCCCTGAGCTCGTCTTCTGTGAACTCGGCGTTCATGTGGCTGTAGGCGCAGTTGAGCCAATATTGCGTATACCAGTTCCAGGGCTCATGGTCGCCTTCTTGGTATGGAGTGGGGATAGGTCCGTTGCTGAGTGGATCCCACTGTTCGTAGCTGGCTAACTCACTATCGATTGATTGGAATGTGTAGTCGAAGGAGTACTGAGACTTAGGTTCCAAGAAGGTAGATAGTTCGAGTAGGTAGAGGTGGTCTTCGAAGTAGGTGTCGTCGAAGCAAGTCATGAAAGTAGGGTGATTTTGAGATCAAGATTATAGTGTGACACTGGGGTTGTGTCGTAACCAGAGTGTAGAGAGAATCAAAGGTAATCAGGCTACTTTCGGTAATTCACTGTGGAATAATCTTAGATCTTGTGTGTGGGTTCGGTGGTAGTGTTGGTGAGGATGTTCATGCTGTCTTTTTCCTTCCGTTCGGAGCGGAAAACCTCTGTCTTATATCTGAGTGGCATCGGCGTGAGAAATGGTGACTCGGATTTGGATTGCCCCGCGGTGCATGGACCCCGTGGGCGACTCATTGGTCCTGGCAGGGTGTAGATAAGGGGAGATGAGGTTTCATGCAAGCGGGCGGGGTGCTTTCCCTACTGGACTCTCTTCCGTGCGCCATCAGCAGGCGACGTGGCATCTCCTCCTTTCGCGGGAGGGGTCATAGCCCAAGTCCAGCAGTCCGTGCGCCATCAGCAGGCGACGTGGCATCCCCTCCTTTCGGGGGAGGGGTCATAGCCCAAGCATCTCGTCGTTTGCAATCTTCCCCTCACCTCCAGAGATACATGTCTTAGGTCCGTCTCGGCCGTAAGCTCATCTCCGGACCTTATCTCCCTCCTTGACTCTCTGGGTATGTTCTGTCATCCTTATGCCCTCCTTTCTGGCTTAGCTACGCACTTGAGATATTTCAGGTGTAACATCTCGTGAGATGTCCAATATCCACGCAAAGTATCCGTTCGCACGCGTGATCACTCAAGATTAGAACTGTCCATGTAGAGTATCCTTTCGAACATGAGATCTTGCGAGATTACAACTGTCCATGCAGAGTATCCATTCGGACGCTATGTCTGGCAAGGTGACTCCTATCAATGTGAGGTATCTGTTTGAATGCAACGTCTGGCAAGGTATCAACTACTGATAGAGAGCACCCTCGTGACCTGCGTTCGAATGCTACATCTGGCGTACATCACCTATCCACGCTGTGCATCTGTAGGAATGCTACTTCTAACAAGGCATCAACTATCCACGCAGAGCATCCATTTGAATACTAGGTCCGGCAGTGCATCAACTATTCAAACAGAGTAAACATTCGAACCCTACATCTCGCGAGATGTCAACTGTCCACGCAAAGCACCTTTATAAATTCCGCTCGAACGCTATGTCCTGTGAGATGTCAACAATCCACGCAAAGTACCTTTCTAACTTCCGTTTGAAAACTATGTCTGACAGGGTGTCAACTATCCATGCAAAGCACTTTTGCAGCTTCCGTTTGAATGCTTTGTCTGGTGTGGTGTTAACTATCCACGCAGAGTACCTTTACAACTTCTGTACGGACGCTACATATGGTGCGGCATCTACTACTATTCACGAAGTCTCAGGTTTACCATACAGGGTGAAACATATCCATTTACACAATTTAGGAACAACAAACTTCACACACAAAAAGAGGTAACATCAAGTGACAGCATGCTAAGAATATATTTGAAATTTGCAACAAGAGAGAAATGAATTATGAGCAAAGACAGCATTCAGCGACAAGATCCAGTATGAAACACTGACCCACAAATCCAGTGAGCAAATCCACCAAGCAAATCCAGCAAGCAAATCTGGCAAGCAAATCTGGCGAGAGAATCCGGCAAGAGAATCGGTAAGAGAATCTGTGAAAGAAACAGGAAGAGAATGCGGTGAGAGAATCAGCGAGAGAATCTGGGAGAGAAACAGCAAGAGAATGCGGTGAGAGAATCAGTGAGAGGAACAGCAAGAGAATCGGCAAGAGAATCTGCAAAAGAATCAGCGAAAGAATCCTCCAAGAGAATCGAGCTGCAGCTACTAAGGAATCCAACAAGAGACGTCATTTCTGTCTGTGCTGTGATTGCTTGTTGTCGGCTTGCCTCACCAATCTGGCTGCAAGAATTGAGTTTTGCTGGACTACTGGATTGAGGGGTCGCGAGAAACATGTCCATTCTAAAGAGGGGAGCACCGGACACTTATACAAGTGTCCATGTGCTAGCGCTAGTGTGTGACTGTCTATCTTCCGAAGCCCTTAGGGCAGCCATCTGCTAAGTCGCACAAACTATAGAAGCAATGCTAGCGGCCATACTAGCCACTCTAGGCATGGTGTCCACGACGCCCAGAATCGTCCTCCTACAACCACTTCCCTCTCAATAAAACAAGCGCCGCCCCTAAACAAAAAAAAAAAAAAAAACAAACAACAAAAAAAAAACATCGACAAACCCAGCTTATAACAATAACCCCGAACGTAACAAAGTGCACTCCAACGCAACCGAAAACAGCAAAATATACCCGGCCCACCACACATCGCGTACACCTCCTGTCACTCCCGTTTCATCCACTGGTAGACTCGTAGCCCATTCGCAGCGTGGTATTTACCCAGCAGCTTGTTGCTGCTGCCTCTCTGGTTCGCCAGCGGTTCCCACGTAGGGTCAACGTAGCCGACCCATTTGACCAGGTATTCGAGATCTCGAACTGTGGTGCCTCTGTGCTTGTGACGCTAAGCCGGGTGCAGGCGTATTGGAGGGTTTCATACAAGTGCATGTTTGCTCACGGCGGTACGTTACCGGACAGCAGCGTGTCGAAACAGCACCTCACCGGAACGGCACCTTGCTGGAGGACAGCAGGCCGGCTGGCAGAGAGATGCACACCGCCAAAAGCAGAAGGGTGACTGCGCAGGAAGGGCTTGGCAATGGGTATATAAGAAGCAAGCTCCTCCCACTCGTAGATAGAATGACATGACTTTCTTCTTCTCTTCTCTTCTTGTCTGCATTGCATGACAATTGGTAGCAACACCGAAACCAGTCGATTGACCACCAGGACCATTCCAGTCCACCAGAAACCTTTTTCTTTTCGCAGAGTCCTAGCTTCCGCCCCGCTCCCCGCTCCCCCCCACCACCACTCTTTTCTCTCTCGCCCCCCGCTCCCCCCCGCTCCCCCCAACCACCACCACTCCTTTCTCTCTCGCCCCCGCTTCCCCCCGCTCCCCCCCACTTCCCCCCCGCTCCCCCCGGTCACCCCACGTTCCAACCCGTCGTTCGACCCTTCCGGTCAACCCCCTCGTTCGACCCTTCCACTCGACCCTGTCGTTCGACCCCGTCAATTGGGACCCGGAGCACTGCTCTACATATGAACGATCCCAGCGGGCGGCAGCAGCAGCGTCGCCCCCACCCATCCCGCTCGGAACGGGAACTCAGATGCACTTCTACTCAGGTGAATCTGCTTGCTAACCGGCTGCCACAGGTTAACCAGGACTTTCTGAACCTAGCCAGATCGCAGCTTGACGCTTTCAATCAGCTACAACGTGAAGGCCGCGAGCAGAGCCATGTTCCTCGCCCCTCTGTGATGGAGCCGTATGCTTCTCGCACCTTCTCACGCTCTCGCGCCCGCACTCGCTCTCCCTCACCGCCAAGGGTTCCAGACAGCTACAGGGAGAGATCCAGTCTACGCCAGTCAGGTGGCATCCGTACCCCGCCTACTCCCCGCCATCCGTCTTCATCCCCTGACCCTCCAGGGGAGGACTCGGAGACACTGCCAGACGCTCCAGAGCAGCATTCACCTACCCCGTCAGTTATCGGGTGGGATTCTTACGTAGCTGAGAACCAACCGACGAGACAGACTACAGACTGCTACGTTCCCGAGTACACAGAGTGTACCCAGTTGCCGGCAAGGCATCCTCACGCACCAGAGAGGCCTCGTCAGCGAGGAAGTTTCAGCAGCCGCAGCAGACAGCCCCACCGTGGCAGGCAGCCACACCACCGCGGTCAACAGCGTCGAGGAAATTACCATCAAGAAGCCGAAGGGACCGCTCCCTCACGGGAGGACCCTACCAGTGGCGTCAGAGGCCGAGGCAGAGCTAGGGGTAGAGGCCGTGGAGGACAGTGCACTCGTTCGCTACACGAGCGCATCCATTTCTAGGCCGGTCAGCCCTACGAATTCGGGCATTTCTATTCCACAAGAGATACAGAGAAGTTTCACCCTCCTAGCCCGCTACTACATTTCTCCCAACACGCCCTCTCCCACTCCCATTGCTGCTTCTCTCTTAGCTTTCCTCGACAATTTCATCACTGATCACATTGCTCCTCCTTCCTTTCATACAGTTACCACTCACAACCTATCCGCTATTGAGGATCGGCTGCTGATCAATACCATCCGCTGGGCACGTTCCGAAGGAATTCCCTTCCAAGCTCGAAGACCGTCAGAACAAGGACCATCTGTACACCCTGTTCATCAGGTACAAGGACTGTCTATACAACGTGTTCATCAGGCTCAAAGACTGTCAATACGAGGACCGTCCGTACACCCTGTTCATCAGGCACGAGGACTGTCTATACAACCTGTTCATCAGGCTCAGCAGCTGTCCATACCGCCTGCCCAGCAGACTGCGCACCGCCGCCTGCAGATATAGTACGAGCTTCCCGCTGGTATTAACGCCGTACCTGGCTCACCAGGTACTGTTCTCATTCCTATCCAGGTAGAGAACTCAAGCAAGAAACGCAAGGTTTGGCTTCAGCTAGTATGACCTAGGCTCGATCAACAACAGCTTATCCGGCCCATCGAGCACACCGCCCGCTCGAGATCAGGAGCCGCTAGCACCGAAGGCAGTTTAGACTTACCAGACGCTCCAGACACCATGTCCGGCAGTGGCAGGATGTTGAAACGTAGGGAGTATAGTCCTGCTGGTTCACTGAGTGAATACGAAGATGAGATACTAGTAGCTGGCCAGCCATCGGAACCTCTTACCATTGAGGAAGCACATTCCGAAATTGCTCTGGGAAAGCAGCGTGAGGTTTCCCATCTCGCACGCCATGGATACAGGCAGCCATCAGTCATTCCTGAGTCAGAAGATGGTGATGCAATGGAAGGAATACGTCACACTATTGAAGTACCTCCCAGCAGCCCGATGGCTAGACCAGGAGGACGCCGTCAGTCACCTGAAAAACCGCCAGCCGCTTCGGTTGCTGTATCACAAGTCACACAGCCCGTACAGTCACAGCAGTATCTTCCGATACAA
>Ga0307508_10002867_pt1 | contig 17866 bp, 27 predicted proteins | sample 9_EM_MG_FD_203089 | JGI IMG/M metagenome (GOLD analysis project Ga0307508, IMG submission 203089) | Populus trichocarpa ectomycorrhiza microbial communities from riparian zone in the Pacific Northwest, United States - 9_EM | ecosystem: Host-associated > Plants > Roots > Unclassified | place... | reverse complement strand
GGGTATTAGGTTAGAGGGAAAAGGAAAAGGGCATTGGGGGCTATCATAACACACCACCGAGGATATTAAGAGTTTGGGTAATATAACACCGCACATATTAAAATATAATTAATGAAATCAACACTCATGAAAATTTTTCCTATTGTAATTATTGTAGTAGTTATTGCTTCTTTTTTTATTTCTTCTTTTTCTAATTCTCCATCATCTCAAAATGAACCTAACAAGAATGATAAAAGTTATACAGAAGAAAAAGAAATTAAAAAAGAAATTCAAAATATTTCTTACTATTTTACCGAAGAATTAAAACAAGAATGAATAAGTTATGGTTTTACTTATGAAACTTGTGCTGATTGAATAAATATAGGATTCAAACCTACCGAAGCTGAATATGCTTACTGGTTGGAAAAAGAAGTAGATTTTGAACCTTTAAAATATTTAAATGAAACTTCACCAGAAGACCAAGCAAATTTAAGAGAACAATTTAAAGAGTGAAAGAGAAAAAATGATAACTAATTAAATATGTAATGATTTTTCTTTGGGATTAGTTATTTTTATTTGTAAAGGTAAGTGTAATTTATCTAAATAAGAAACTAAACGGTCAAGAGTAAATTTTTCAATATTACAAAAAAGCAACTCCTCGGTTTCTGGTTGAGATAATTCAATAAGGCGAGCAATTTCTTCACGGTTTAGTTTTTTAGTGATTTTATAATTTAATAAACTTTGACAAATTTCATATTTAACTTTATCAAGCGAATTAGCATTTGGGGGCAAAACAAAATTTCCTCCTTGGTAATTTGGGTCAGAAAATTTTTCCCTAACTCGTGTTAATTCTTCTTGGGAAGGAAAATTATTATAATTATTGTGGTTATTCATAACTAATATTATTAATATTATTTTTTATCAAATTTACTTTGTCGATAAGCATCAATAATTCCTAAATAAAATTTTTGATTTTCTAAACAACAAATTAATTTATAAGCCTTATCTCCAATAAATATCTTTTTAACTGTAAAATACTCAAAATTATCTTTTTTGTCTTCTATTTCAAAATCCTTTCCGTTTAATTGTTGAACTAAAAGATAAATTTTTTCATCATTAATATCCTCGCTATGGTTTAATTCATAATGAGGGTCAATTATTAATAATTCTAACTGACGATTATTAATAATGGCTTTGAATTCATATACTCGGCGGTTTTCTTTATCAGTATAAAGTAATTTAGGTAATTGGAGCATAATTTAACATAGAATACTTTGTATTCTATATAATATATTTTATAGTTATAAAATTTTTATTACCTATATTTCTTAATAAAAGTCCTTTATTTATAAAGGTTTTAATATATATTATGTGGTGTGATATATTATATATTATTTAGTTAATTTTTTTAAGTAAGTATTTAATAAAGAATTAATAATAAATGAACGCTGACCTCGGGGGATAGTATTATAAAAATTTAATAATTCTTTGGGAAAACGAACGCTTACTTGTTTTTTTCCAACTCCTCCATATTCAACAATTTTTAATTTACCGTTTTTATATTCTTCTAATGCTACTCTTACTACTTGACTAAAACTAGTATATTTAAAATCTCCTCCTACTCATTTCGCTCTTAATGTATTCTTTATTTTTACATTTAATTCGGGGTCAATTAATAAAGTTAAATGTATTCCTTTATCCTCATTTATTATCTCTTTATTAGATAAATTGGGTTTTTTTATTTCTCGCATGATTTAACTATTATTTCCATTACTTCTCTTGCCTCAATAGAAACACGAGAATTAATAAAAAAATTATTTTTAGAACCATTAATTATAATTCCATATTGTGCGGGTTTATCTGATAAAGGTTTAATAATTTTTCCTCCCTCTTCTTCTTCAATAGTTTTTTGTAAACTTTTTAAACCCTCCTTTTGTTCTTTGGTTTTTCTTCAATAGTTAGGTAAAAATAATACTTTTTCTTTAAGTTTTTTATTTAAACTAGAAAACCACGGAATAATTACTAATAAATCGGCATAATGAGCCCGAAAAGGAACTATTACTATATTTGCTTGATTAATATGTAATAAACTAGCTCCTAATACCCCCGCTGTATCTACTATTTGATATTCAGCATTATCAACTGACAAAATACGCCCCTCCTCTTTACAATTATTGACAAAGGTTGAGGAAATTTGTAAAGGGTCAGTATCAATTAATTTAACTTTTTTCTTTAAAAAATTTAAATATTCTATTAAAAGAGCGGTAATGGTGCTTTTGCCCGTTCCTCCTTTTTCACCAGTGATAACGATTTTATACATAAAAATAAGGGTTAATAATATTAATTTTATTATTTAATAATCATAACACATCATATTATTTATTAATTAAACAACAAGCACGAGAAAAAGGAAATAGTCCAAATTCATAAGAAATAGTTAAATAAAATCTTATTTCATCCTCTTTAAATTGTTGTAAACTTTCTATTTCAAAACAACTTCATAAAGAATTTTTACTAATTAAAACCCCTTGAAAGTTATTAGGCAAAGGAGCATCAATAATAATTAAATCTTTTAAATAATTTACTAACTTAATTTCTCCAAAAATTTCTTTTAACCTTATTTCATCCATTAAAGGCTGATTAACAATTAAAATTAAATCTTTGGGGCTAATTACTAGCGTTGAGTGTTTTTGGTTTTTATTATACTTGGAAGCATTTAAGTTTTTAATGCCGCTAGTGTTTTCAATAACTCATTTAAGAAAAACATTTAAATTAATATCTTTACTTTTAGTAATTACCGAATTATTAAAATTATCTTCCTTACATAATTCTTGGATTAAATTAATATCAAATCTTTTGGTAAACCTAACGGCCATTAAAGATAATTTCTCGTTTCTTATTTCACTTGGAAAATTTTCTTTACTATTTTCAATTCAATCGCTATATATTCTTTTCTCTTTAAAATTATCTTCACTTTTTCCACTATAAAAATTATCAAGTTCATTACTATCGCTTGAATGTTTAACAGAATATCCTTGTTGAATGTTTAAAAAGATTTTTTTTGATAAACTTATTAAATTTTCCTTAATATGTTTAATAAATTCACTTCTCGCCTCAATTATTTCGGTTAATTCTTGTTTAATTAATTCAACATTTTCTATTTTTTGTTCTATGGCTTCATTCTTCATTATTTTTATTTATATTTACTAAATTTAACCTCCTCTTTTCCTTTTTCGCTTAATGAACCCCTATTATTGTAATTATAAAAAATAATCCTTTTTTGTTGAGAAATTAATTTAACAAAGTTTTCGTTGTCTTCTTCATGTCATTTTTTTAAACAATCTCGGCATAGGTTCTCATAATTTTTGTATCCTTTTCCATCCGTTCAATAAGAAATTTCATTAATTTTTGAGTAAGTTTTTTTAATTGGATTTCACTTTTTAACCCTTATTTTTCCGCATTTGTCGCAATTAAAAGTTAATTCTTTATGAGGTTTAATATTTACATTCATATATAAAATAAATTATATGATTAGTAAGATTAATTTTGAAAGATGAAAATATTTAAATTTAAAGATTATAAATTAAAGATAGATAAGATGAATTATTATATTGGTGGAACAATAAATAAAAAGTTAAATAAAGGAGTTAGTTTAATTACTAACAAATTTATTTAACTATATCATTGAGGCCGTCAGAACAAATAGACCTCAATAACACGAATAACAATATAGATATGAATATTTAACCCTTATTTATTATCTATATATTATATTTTAAGAAGTTTAAGATATTAATAACACAAAAATAAAAAATAGCTTTTAATTTAAGAGATTAAAAGTAAAGGAGCGAAAACTCCTTAAACTACATTAATATAAAAAAAATCTATAAATTAAAAAACAAAAACAAATAAAACTTAAATCAGAAGTAAATAAGAACTTAATAAAAACTTCAAACCTACCAAAATTTAAAGATTTTTATTAAATACTATTTATCCAATATAGAAACTTATATTTTATCTATATTATTATTTTATATACAATTTAATAGAGAGATAGGTATTTTTTTCAAAAATTTTAAGGAAAATATTAACTATTCGGGTAAAAAAAATGGTCTTTTAACCCCAATCACTCCTTCATTAATATAAACTCCTAATAAATTTCTCTTTTTAACATTTTTAATCAAAATTTTAAACTCTTTTTTATAACGATAATAAAGTTCTAATAAACATTCATCACAAATATAACTTGGTGATTTCTTATTCTCTTTATTTTCAGTTCAGTAGTCTCAATTATTTTTACTACTATAATTTCCTTCTCCTTTTACTCATTTTACATTTATTACTTGTTTACACCTTAAACAGTTAAATTTCAAGCTTTTTTTAACATTATTACTCATAAGTTATTAATGATTTTTGTAAAGTATTATTTTTAATTGTTAATGTTTAATAGTTAAATGAATGATAAAAAAATAAACATTTTTTAATACTATAAATTAATACTAAAATAAATTCATATAAGATTAGATAGTTAATGAATAAACGCCAATCTCAAATTAATAAAATTAATCAAAAGATAGAGGCTAGATTAAAACAAAAAAACACTGATAAAAGATGAAGAGACATTGAAAAGTTAAATAAAAGGCTTGATAATTTAAAAAATAATCGTCCTCTTGGCAAGAAAGAAAGAATTAAAAAAGAAATTCAAAATATTTCTCAAAGGTCTTTTAATCCTTTAATTTCTGATGGTGGCCGTGATTATTTAAATAGAAAAAAGGAAGAATTAAAAGAAAGTTTAAAAAGGATACAAACCGAGCAAAAAAGGTCTCAACGATTAAAAAAACTTCTATCAAAAGGATTATTGCCAGGTCAAATAAAAAGAGGTAAAAAACCCATTTTATCTACCGAGGAAGCAAAAAGAAGAAGAGGTTATAGAAGTTATATAAATAGGCTTCATTCACGAAGAGAAACATATTTAAAAGGATTGTTTAAAGATATTTTCGGAAAAGAAGAGGGCAAGAAAAAATTTTCCATTACTCTTAAACGAAGAGAAAATTATAAAGGCAAAAGTGGATGATTTAGTAAATGGGTTAAGAAAACCGAAAGAAATTTATTTAGAGGTGAAAAAAGTTTAGAAAAGTCAAATAAAAAGAAAGAATTAAAAACTTTATCTGAAATTACCGGAATGAAAGTAGAAAAAAGAAAGAAAAAACAAGGCTGGAACAATTGGTTTAATAAAGAGTTAGAAAGATTAACGAAAGCGAGGGATAAAGAAAAAGAAAAGTGATTAAAGGATTGAGGAGTTGATTATGATGAAAAAGAAATAAAAAAAAAAGATGCCGAGATTTGAGATGTCAATAGTTCATATACAAAAGGCTCAAAAGGCGGAGATAAAAAATGATATGATGATAAAGATTTATTTATCGTTACTTCTCGGGCAAGCACATTAATAGGAGTTTGAAAAGATGGATGAGAATATGTTATTGATTTTAATAAAAATATCATTTCGGGTTTAGTTATTGATTTTGATGGTGATAATTTATGAAGTGAAAGAAGATGATAATAAATTAGGACATTTTTTGATTTGTTCTTAAAAAAATCAAAGAAATTTACAATTTAATAAATATGAATAATTATACAAATAATACAAATACAAATTTACAAAGAAATATTACTTCAATCATTGAAGAAAAATTAGAAAAAGTTGATAAGAATTTAAACGATTGTCTAATCCTTAAATTAGAGAATGGCGAAACTATTTTTGTTTTTCATTCTAACATTAATAAATATCGTTGAGAAGATTTAAACATTAACCAAAAATTTAAATTTATCGTTGAAGAAGGTAAAAATGGTGCTAATATATTACTTGATTTTGAAATTACAGCTTATGAATAAAGAACTACTAAGCACTAAGGAATTATTCCACCAAATAATTAAACAGTTAAAAGAAAATGAAATATATTTAGCAATTAGAGTAGATGATATTTATCTGATACAATCCGAAACTGGGCAAAGACACAGAATAAAAATCGGTCAATTAGCAATTTCAGCCCAAAAGTATAATCAAAACTGTGATTTAGACTGAAATCAAGAATTTAAAGACTATTGAATTAATCATGAATAATATAGAAAGAAAAATCAACGAATATACTGACCTGATATTTTCCAAGAAATTAAAAATTTAGGAAATAATATAAAAGACTATGAATAACAACAAATTTTTTACAATAACCAAAGAAGAATACAACACTCAATTTAACTCCAAAGAATATAATTTTAATATCACTTTACAACAGCAAGAATTAGGAACAAAAGGCAAATGTCTATGATATTACAATTTTAATAAAGACAGTTTAGATTTAAAATGGATTAGTTGAAATGAAAATAGTAATGAAACTAAACAATGAGAATATTTATTATTAAAAGTTAAAGACACTTTATATAGTGGATTTATTAACAAATCAAAAAATAAAGATAATATCTTTTATTGCGAATTAAAACCATTACCCCCAAAAGATGACATTAATGAATTAATATTTATGTAAATAATCGCTATGAAACATAATATGAAAATAATTAAACCAATATGATAAACTCAACAAAACTTACTAATTTTATAAATATGATGAATGAAAAAGGAGAATTAATTGTGATTGATAAACAAGACAGAATTATTTTATTAGATAGAACCAATAAATTTAAAAAGTTAGCAACATTAAAGATAAAAAGAGAACAAAACAAGAATATTTATTTAACTCAAAGTATCAAAATAACCCCACATTTAAAAAGTAGAATAAATTATTTTGAAAAAATAATATTATAAATTTCAAGAAATTAAATAATTAAAAGAACATGACAATCTGAGGAACATGAGACATAGAAACTAAAAAAAATTGTGATTGTCAAAATTTTAATTGTAAACATACCCCAATAATTGATAAATGAAGTTGTCAAGTAAGCGATGGAAATTTCTATCAAGGTAATAATAGAAAAGAATTAATTAACTTTTTTATTTCTTTAAGTGAAAAAAAAAGTAAAAATTATCTCCTTTACGCTCATAACGGAAATGCTTATGATATTTTTTTTTTGATTAGTTCCTTTGTTAAATTAATGGATAAGGAGGAGCGGTCAAGGTTTAATCAAAAAAGAAACGGTCATGTTTGACAAGAGTTTCGTTGAAAAAATATTTGTTTTTTAGATAGTTATTTATTATTGAAAAAAAGCCTTGATGAAATGATGAATGAAAAGGAAGAAGAAATAAAAAAATTAGTTTCTTTCAGTGAAATTAACGAAAGAGAATTTAATAGAGAATTAGCGACAAAATACAATCTAAAAACTGATAAAGAAATATTAAGTTTTTATAATAAAAATGATACTCTTGCTTTGTTTCGTATACTAAACGAAATATGGGAAAAATTTCCTAAGGCAAAAGGTAAATCATCCATTGCGGGATTTAGTTTTTATACTTGAAAAAAAGAAAACCCCGAACAATTTAAGAAATTAAATAATTTATCTAAACCATGAGCGGATGAATTAAGGGAATTTTGCGAAAGGGGATATTGTGCGGCCTTAGAAGATAATTTTAATGAGAGTATTTGAGAAAAAGTAAGTTACAAATACGATATGAATTCTTTTTATGCCTTTTTAATGAAAGTTAAAACCTTTCCTCTTGGTCGTCCTCGTTTTGCTACACAAATTTTTCAATCTTTTAATCCAAAAGAGGAAATAGGTTTTTTTGAAGTAGAGTTTGAAAATTTACGATTAAAAAAAGAGGATGGATGAGTTCCATTTTTAGGTTTAGAGGATAATGATATCAAAGTTAATTTTTCATATGTGAAAACTTATCGTGCTGTTTTAGCAACTCCTCTTTTGGAATTAGCATTAAAGGCTTATTCTTATACTTCATTTAAAATTTTAAAGAAATGTTTATTTATACAAAAAGAAGAAGGATATTTTAAAGATTTTGTAGATAAATATGCGAATATTAAAGAAGAAGCAAAAAGAAATGAAGAAACAAATGGCTTATCTTACACAATGGCAAAAAATATCCTTACTAACCTTTATGGAAAATTCGGACAAAAGGTTTTTCGTTATCAATTAAAGTTTCAGCCGCAAAAAGAAAAAATAAGTTATATTCCGACCTATTGAGATAAAAATAATAATCCTTGACATTTCAAAATTAGTGAAGAACAAAAAAGAAGTAATGGTTTTAATTATGTTCCTATTTCGGCTTTCGTAACGGCTTATGCTCGTATTTTTATGGTAGAAACTATTAAGGAGAAAGGAGTTAATAACATTCTTTATTGTGCGAAAGATAGTTTATTAAGTAAAGTTCCATTTTTAGATAAAGAAATAGACCAAGTAAAAACTGGATATTGAAAATTAGAGGGGATAGAAAAAAACTGGATTTCTCATTCTGTTAAAGGTTATCACTTTGGAAAAAATATAATGAAAGGTTTATCTAAAAAAGAAGCTCAAAAATTAGATTTTAGAGAATTACAAACTAAACCTTTAAAAGTACTGAGTAAAACAAGTTTTAAAACACAAGAGGGGGTAATTATTACTCAAAAAGAAAAAGTATTTAAACCCTCAATAGATAATCAGAAAAAGTATTTAATTAATGGCTTTTGAGTTCCGAGAGAATTTAATTATAATTGAGATTATTGAGATAAATTAAAACAATAATTTATTTATGTTTTTTTATTAATAATTAAAAAATACATAATAGTCATGGCTATTAGATTAATAAAGAAACTTATGGTTAAATAAACCAAAAAAGATGCTTTTAATTCATCTTTTAATTTTTTTATCTCTTCTTCTTTATACTTTTTTATAATTTCTTCGGTGTTTTGTTTATTCATTAACTTATATTATATTTTTATTTATTTTTTTTAATCTCAATTTTTTAGCAGTATCTTTAATCATTAAATATAAAACACAAATTCCGAAATAAAAAAATATTATAGACATAAGAAGACAAGTAATGAAAGTTAAAGGAGAAATAGAAGCACGGATAAATTCGATTGATTTTCCTTCTAATGCGGGTACTAATATTTTTACCATTAATCATCCCATAATAAAATAAAAGGATATAAAACATCCTAACATGTATTTTAATATTTTGTTTTCTTCTTTTAATTCTTTATTAGATTTATTATTATTATTCATAGTTTTTATGTTCAATCATCGTATTAGTAAAATTTCGGTGAATATTTTTATAATTTTTTGCCATAGTTTATATTAAAATTAATAATTTCTCCATATTCTTTCTTAAATTGCTATTTCCTACTTCTCAATTACGATAAATTTTATAATCTCGTTGAATTTTAGACTTAATAATATTTAATTCTTCTAATTCTGAATAAAAAGAAAAGTTAGGATTTATCTTTACAAAATTTTCAGCGTAAAAATGAGGATGTAAAAATCTAATGCTTCCATAGGCCATTTTTTTCTCTTCTCAAAAAATTATCTGAATGTCTATAACTTTTTTTCCATTAAGTAAAAACCCTTTAATTTCATTAAAATAATCTTCTAAGGTTTGTTTATCTTTTTTAAGAAGTTTATATTCTCAAAAGATGGTTTGTTTTGGTATTAGCATAATATAATAATATTTTACTCATAACACCGCACAAATAATCTAATTTAAGAAAATAATTTTTTTATTAGTTTATAAAAAAGATAAATTACTATTATTGAAATAACACAATAAACAGCATTTTCACCAAAATTAGAATTATTATTTTCATTAACTAATTTTTCATTTTCAGTTTTAAGTTTTTCTAGTTGTTTTCTATAAATTTCTAACTGTTTTTTTTGAGCTTGAATAATACGACCAAAACTTGCACATTCTTTAATTTTTTCTAATCCGCACTCCTCTCATTCTTTTAAATCTTTTTCCTTTGCTTTAATTATTTCTTCAAGTTCTTTAATTTTTTGATATTGTTTTTCCGCTCCATTCTTTAAAAAAGTTAATTCTTCTTTATCTTCTTCTTTATCTGTCTGAGTTCCAACATCCCTTTTATTACTTTCTTTTTTTTCTAAATTTGATACAAGACTATTATATTTATCGGCTATTTTTTCAAGTTCTTTTTCTAGGTCATCTTTATCACGAGCGAAAACTTCAACATGCAAAAATAAAGGGTTTTTATTCTTCTTGCTTAAATAATCGAAATTTTCGTTTAATACAATTTCATTTTTCCTTAAATCTAATCGTTCGTTGAAGAAAAATTGACAAACTTTTAAGTTTTGTTCTATTTCTTCAACATCTATTTTTTCTAACTCAGTATTTTTGATTTTTAACTTTTTCAAGTTTTTTAATTTATTTAAATCTAATTTTTTAACTTTCATTTCTTCTTCAATTGACAAACTTACTAAATTTTCAAATTCGTTAAAATCATAAATTTCTGATTTTTTAAGAAACATTGAAGAAAAACTTAGGAAGAGATTTTCATCATTATCTTTAATAAATCGGAAATATTTATTTTCCCCAGTAATTTCGTCTTCATCAGTAATTTCTTCAATACATAGTTTTTTAACTTTATTTAAACTTGGAATATATTTAATTACTTCTTCGGTTAAAATTTCTTTAATCGTTTTAGGTCCTAGTAGTTGAGTTTTTTCTTCGTTTTTTTTATCTACTTCATTTTTTCAAGTTAGCATTAAGTAATCAGAGTGTTTTTTATCTAGTTGAGTAATATCTTTTTTACCGACTCTATTTACTAAATTATTAAAGAAACCATTATCAACTTGCTCTTTTTCCTCTAACTGTTGGAATAAGGAGAATATTTCATCTTTATTTATGAAAAAATTTTTCTCTCCGTTTAAAATTAGTCAATATTTAAAATCTAGTAGTTTGTAATTCATAATTTTTTAAAATATAATGCCACTAATAAAAATAAATATTTTCTTTATTATTTTTCAAATACTTCAAAGAACAAATAATCAAAGAATATAAAATAATCCAAAGAATAATCAACTTCCGTGATTTGTTCCCTCTCTATATCAATTAATGTATTCTTCCCTTTTTAAATCAGTTAATTTTTCTTCTTCTTCTTTTAATTTTTCTCGCTCTTTTTCAATATATTTTTCTAAATCTCTCATTTCCTTTTCGACTTCTTTCATTTGGTCTTCATAACTAGAATTAGAAAAATGATTTCCAGTTTCATCGGCTTTTTTTTCAATCAATTCTTCTTTATTATTCAATTGAACTGTTAATTTACTTTGTAAAAGTTTTATTTTCGCATCAATCTCATTTTTTTTAACATCTAAATTATCTTTTTTTCTTTTAGTTTTTGATTTATCAATTTCTATTTTTGATTTTTCTTTTTGTTTTTCTTCATCGCTTTTAGTAAGATTAGTTATTCCATTAAATCCTCCTACTAAAAAATCAGTAAAGAAACCAAAGTATTTTTTAATATTTTTTGTGTCTGTCATGTTTTTATAAATTCAGTGTGTTTTTTATTTCGTTTAATTGTTGAACAATAGCCGCTAAAGCCTCATCAATGGCTTCATTTTTAGGTTTGGCTGAAATTGAAATAGTTATTTGTTCTTGTGTATCTGAAAATTGAATTCTTTTATTTTCTGGTTCATTTTTAAAACATTTAACGAAATTTACTAAATTTTCAATAAGTTTAGTTCTTCCGATTATATTTTTGATATAAGATGGGGTAATTATTCTTGTTTGTCTTCCAGTTGGAGGGTCTACTTTATCTTTAAGTTTTCCAATTTCATCAAAGGCCTTTTTTAGATTATTGGTAAGATTTGAAACAGAACTTTTAATATCTTCTAAATCCATTATTTGCTTGTCACCTTTCAATAATTGGTCTTTAATTTCTTCGGCTTGGTCTTTTATTTCGGTTAGTTTCGCATTAACAATTTCTTCTAATGTTCCTTTTCTTTTAAAAGTGAATTTTCCAGTTCAATTTGGAAGGTCTCCACTGTTTCTTAAATCTCAAAAGAAATTTAAAAAGTCTTCCAGTTCAATTTTATCAAAATTATTTTCTTCTCCTTGATAAGCATTAAATTTATCTCAATAAGTTTTAAAACTTTTTCGCTTATCTTCTTGTTTTTGACCGTTTAAAATAGCAAAAGAAAAATTAAGAACAAACTGGTTTTTTTCCGGTGGTAACGTTACTATTTCTTTATATTTTTGCGGTCAATTAATCCCTATTTTTTCACCATTGTCTTTTAATTGTTTTCAAGTTCAGTTAAACTCAATCAAACTTAATCTACCGGAACGAATAACAGCGGGATTAATATCGTTTATGTGGTTGGTAGTAAGAACAAAAAGCATTTTTGGGTCTTTGGTTGGGTCGATATTTTCCATCATCCCTTTTAAAAATTGTAGTTTTGTTTTTAATCCATTTTGTTCTATTTGGTCGGCCTCTTCAATAACAATAATAAAATCTTCATTAGGATGTTTATTTTGTATATCTTTTAAAGTAGTTTCAAGTTTTTGCCTAACAGTCGTTTTTTCGTAATCTTGAACCGATAAATCCTCAGTGTTTATTATTACTAAATTTATTCCCGTATTTATAGTTAATTGTCGTGCTATACTTGTTTTTCCAGTTCCAGGTGCTCCATAAAGAAGGGCATTATTTTCTTTTGTTGGGTCTCTTGTGGCTTTGGTTAATCAACTTTTTTGACTTTCGCTTCAATTTAATTGATGTAATTTATCTTTTACGAATTTTTCTTTTACCTCAGTTGCCGTTAATCATTCATATCTTGCTGGGTCTTTATGGCCCATTACTGCCCTTCTCATTAACTCATCCCTTGACATTTCTTGGGTATTTGCTGTTTGAGTATTTTTATTTTTTTTTGGTTCTTCTTCTTGACTACCAAAAAGAGACATTACAAAAATAATAAAGAGAAGAATTATAAGAGTTATGAATGCAAATATTTTTTTCATAAATTTTAATTATCGCTATAAAATAAATAAAAGATTAAAGTCGCAATTAAAGAAAGAATAAAAAACCCCCCTCCAATTAATAAATTGTCTTTATTTCTATTTCAAAAATTATTATTATTTATTGTTCCGTCTTGTTCATTAGTTCTTCCGCTTCTACCAATACTTGATTGGTTTGGATTTAAAAAACCATTTAAAATATCCATTGCCGTCGCTTCTTGGTTTTCAATTTCATTAAACGGACTATTTAAAAAACTTTCTTCTAAAAGTAAAAATGAATTTTCTAATTCAGTTATTTTTTTTCTTAATCTTTTTCTTTCTTCCGGGTTTTGTTCTAATTGCTCGCTTTTTGTTAAATTAGAAATTTCCCCTCTTATTTCATCAAATCTTCTTAAATCTCCAATATATTTTTCTAAATCTACTCATTTCATTTTTTCAACCGACATTCTTCTAACAGTTAGAAGTTTTTTTAATTCTTCGGTTTTTCTCGCTCCAAATTTTCCTCAATAAACTTTTCACGCTAAACAACAATTGCCTAGGGTTGTTTTATCATCTTGGTTACATTTACTAATTAAATCATTTAGAGTGTTGATTTGATTTGATTTTCAAGTTTCTAATTCTTCTTCGTTTTTTAAATCTCGTGGTTTTTTAGCATTAAGAGTATCAAAAATATTTTGAAAAAAACGATTTATTTCTGCGATATCTTCTTTTAGAATATGTTCACCACCATAATTACACTTCCCGCCCTTAAAATATTCTCCGTCTTCTTCTCTATTTTTAGGGTCGGGGATAACCTTACTTAAAAATTCTTGTTCGGTAATAAATTCTTTTTTTTTCGGCATTATTTTTAATATTTGTTAATCATCAAAAAAACTTTTTCATAAGTTTTTAATTAGTTTTCAAATTAGAATAAAAACCACTGAATATATTGCTATCTTGCTATAATCTCATGCGGTTTTTGGGATATATTTAGAAAGAGTTCCGATTGATGAATGAAGTGAGTTTATTTCATCCAAAAGAGCTTGATTTTGTTCTTCTAATCTCCTTTTTTCCGGCAATAATAATCTTCTGTCTTCGTCTGTAAGATTTGGGTCTGCTAATCTCGCATTAATTTCATTTATTCTCGCATCGTTGTTGGCTTTCATTTCTGCTATGCGTTGCTCGTGTTGGGCTTTGGTTTCATTTTCTTTTTGTTTGGTGTATTCTGCCGCTTCTTTACCATTAAAATATCTTCTTCCTATATCCCAAACGCTGACAATTGCCGGTACTGCTAATCATGCTAATCAAATCATTATTTATTAAAAATTATATTCTCATTATCAATACCGATAAATTTTGAAAGATTTGGGTAATGTGTTAGGTTAGTTTGTGTCATGTTGTTTAAAATAGTTGTCATATTTTTTTTATTAGAAAAATTACTAGGAAAATTACTATTATCCCAGCTATAAACATAAGTGCTTCTTTATTTTCATATAAAAATCTTAAATTCATATTATTTATCTATACCTAATAAATTTCAGATAATTTTTTTCATAAATCAGAGAAAAATTATTAATAATATTCCGTAAATAAACGCTTCGCCTGGGTTACTTTTTAAATAATTCCAAGATGTATTAAAAATATTTGTTGTTTCATTTGTGTCATTGCTATTTGGCATAATTTCTTTTGTGATGTGTTAGGTTATTTTATATGTTAATGTTTTACTAACGAAATTAAAGTAAAATTTGATGTTAAAAATAACATTAGAAGAGATTATTTAACCTTTATTAATAATAAAAGAGTAAAAATAAATTATAATAAATTTCTGTGATTAAAGAAGAATTAATTAAAAATATCCAAGATAGAAAGGTTAAATATGATAATGTAAAGGGGTCAATTAATTCTTTTACTAGTAGCAATAAAGACAAAATAAAACAATTTCGCACCTTGGCTCGTCTTGCTCATGATGATTTATCATTAATAGCAGATTTTACTTTTAACAAAAATAATTCTTTGAATGATATTAAAGGTATATCGCCTTATAATTCAGTAATATTAACTGAAAGACAGAAATATTTTGATGAGTTAAATAATTTAGGTTATCAAGTAAAAGAAGTCGGCAAATGTCTTAATTGTGAAAAAAAATCTTATAATGCTTCTTATATAGTTGAAACCGAAGAAGAAATAAAAAACATTAAATATTGTTGTGAGAGTTGTCAAAAAAGTCATAAAGAAAGAGAACAATTACAAGTAGATGTTAAAAATTTAGAAAGTGATAAAAAGAGCTTCAATATTTTTTTAATTGGTGGTTGTTTTATGATGATTTTGATTTTTCAAGGGATTTTAATTAGTTATTTTTCAAAAAAATATAAAGTAGATACTAAAAAATATCTAAATAACAATTATTTTAAATTTTAATCGGCAGTAATAATTTATAATTATTTTGATAGTCTTTTAATCGTAAAGTTTTTAAATTATTGGTTCATTGTTGATTAGCAAGTTTTAAAATTTTAGCGAAAAAACAAATTAAATTATATTTTTCTCTTTCAATCCTTTTATCTTCACTTCTGCCCTTTCATTTTTGATTTATTAATTTAAGAAATTTCAGTCATTTAGTATCATAACTTTTTAATAAAATATCATCAATAATTATCCGATAAGTTATTTCTCCTTGTTGGGGATTATGAAAAAATGCCCCCTCCACTTCTACACATTCCATTAAGTAATAAGTCTTTTTTTTAAAATAACTATACCCAATTTCCTTAACACCCGTCATTCTTAAAATAACATTCGCAACTCGGCGCGGTTCACATCAAATATCACTTAAACTTTGACCAGAAAAGAAACATTTATAATCAATGTGCCCCGATACTTTAACTAAATGAGCTTGCCCTTTATATTTTTTTCTTACTTTGGAAAATTCTACTGCTCGGAAGAATAAACCCATTTCATCAACATATAAACAAGTTAAATTATCATCGGCCATTCTTGGTTTATCAAGTTGAAAATCATAAGCAGATAATCAACTATCCATATTATCAGAGTAAAAATTCGCCTTTTTATAAGCAAAATCACATTTACTAGCGTGCCAATTCATCAAGGCGGTTTTACCACTTCTCATTTGTCCGATAACCACAATTAAAGCGTTAGAAGATTCATTTAATTTTTCTAATAACTCGGTTGAATTATCTTTGATTAAGACCAATCTAGTTTTGATAATAATTTCATTGATAAAACGAAACACATATACTCCGATTGCTAAACCGATTATTGAAGTAAGAATAAAGTTATAAAAAATTATAGTTTTTAAGATTTCAAGAATTGTCATTATTTTTTTTTCTTATAAACTTTCTCCTCTTCTTTATTATTTAACAATGGCTCTCACATTTCTATTAGTTCCTGTGCCTTTGTTGCCTTAACAACATTATCGGCTTCATTTATAGCTTTGGAAATATTAAACTCTCTTTCAGTATAATATCGGTCTATATTTTGAGAAACTAAAAACTTCATTCCAATTTTTACTATATAAAAATTGATAATCTTATAACACCTATTAATATTTAATATCTTTAAACAACTTTCATCTAAAAAACTTTTTTTTTCAGTTGAATAATAAAAAACTGTTATTTTTCTTTCATTAAGTAAATAATCTTTTATTCTAGTTAAATTTTTCCCTTGATATTCTTTTAGTCAATAATCGGCTTGAGAAATTAATAAATAGACATGTCTTTTATTGCTGAATTCATTGCCTAAGGCCAAACTTTCTAATTTCTTAAAAGATAATAAAACAACATTTTTTCCGTGGAGCGAAAAATTACTATAAATTTGCCCTTTAAAATTTCTTCCGATTATTGCTAATGCTTTACAAGAATATAAATTCTTTGGTGAAGTAAGGCGATAATTTCCTCCATAAGTAATAAAGTTTTTTTCTAGGGTTTCCTTAGTCTTGTGTTCTCAAAAAGCAGAAACAATAGTTAAGATAAAATCGCCTATTCAAAGAGAGCCACAACCAATAAGGAAAGATATAAGAAATCAACCATAATTATTCATATAAACTTATTTTATTATTTTAATATGTGCGGTGTTATATTACCCAAACTCTTAATATCCTCGGTGGTGTGTTATGATAGCCCCCAATGCCCTTTTCCTTTTCCCTCTAACCTAATACCCCACAAAGCGACAGCCAACCATTAACTAACCTATTATAACACCCCACAGACCAATCAAACCCATTGAAAGCCAACAACAACTCCTCCTCAATAGGGTTAATCATTATCATATCCCCGGAGGTCAGAATAAGCAAATAAGGGGTATTTTGACATTAATATCTAAATATACATGATATTTAGGATTAATGGAAAAGGTTAACAAATATCTAGGAATACCCCGTTTAAATTTGCTTATGAAGACGGAGGGCAAATTAAAAGTTTAGAAATATTTTTTTTCTTTTGGGAATCGTAATAAGGATTTATCCTTATGGAGATGTATTATTAAACTGAGGAATTAATTATTATTAATTTTCCTTTAATAATTCCTTAGCAATTTCAGCAACTTTAATCATTTATTAGCAATTTGTAACTAATAATAAAAACTGCTATTATTTTGTTTAACAAACTACTTAAATAATCAACGGATAATATTAAGAAATGAATAATATTCCTTTCTTTTCCTTAAACAATTATTAAGGATAATTTAACATTAATCATTTTTTCTTAATAATTATAACTAATCATAACCTATTATTTACTTAACAATGTTTAACATTAAACAATTAATAATATACTCATATTAGTAATATTAACAATATTAGGATATTAATTAAAAGAACAAAGACAAACACCTATAAAGATATATTATATTAATATATTAATAGGGTAGACATATATTAAGAATATGAGAACAGGGTAGACATAAATAAGAATATGAAAAATAAGAACGATTAATAAGGATATCATGACAGTCTACAAATAGGAGAGACAAGAATAGGATATACAGTATATATACCCC
>Ga0307508_10002866_pt1 | contig 17880 bp, 14 predicted proteins | sample 9_EM_MG_FD_203089 | JGI IMG/M metagenome (GOLD analysis project Ga0307508, IMG submission 203089) | Populus trichocarpa ectomycorrhiza microbial communities from riparian zone in the Pacific Northwest, United States - 9_EM | ecosystem: Host-associated > Plants > Roots > Unclassified | place... | reverse complement strand
CGATCGGATCGAAGAGGTCGATCACGCGGCCGCAACTTGCCGCCAGCGTGTTCGCGGACAGCGGCACGTCTTCCTGTCGCGCCTTGCGCTCCATACGCTCCCACGGAGTTGCGTCTTGATAGTGATCGACGAGCGACTGGACGAGCAGCTCTTCGCCCAGCACGCCGCGGTCGAGCACCTCGTCCGGCCTGGGCGCCGTCACCATATGCCCGTGGCAGCTCTGGCAGGCCACGACCTCGCGCTTGTCCTCGCGCACCACGTAGCGCGCCGGTTCGAGGTCCAGCTTCTGGCAGACCTTGAAGGTGACGTGCGCGCACTCCGTCGCGCAGTGCGGACAGATGCGGCTCTCGCCCGTCACCAGCTCCACGTCACCCTCGACGCGCGGCATGTGCTCGGGGGAATTTCGGCCGCCCGTGCGCGTCGCGGTTCGTCTGATCCGGCTTCTTTCGCTTTCGCCGCTTGGGCTCCTCTTGCTCCGTATCTTCTTGGTCAGACTCCTCAGAGTCAGAAGCGTCGTTCGCTGTCGCCTCCGCCTCGGCTTGCACCACAAACGGCAGCTCAAGCTGCAAGCGGTGCATCCGCTCGCTCGCCGGGCGCTTGCGGTTCTTCCATGCCAGCTGCCGCACCAGCTCCTGGTTCAGGTCCCGCATCCGCGTGAGCAGTGCGATGATGGTCGAGACCAACACCGCGAGCGCGCCCTCCATCACCGCATCCTTGATGAATTGGCGAATCTGCTTCAAGTCGAGCGTCGCAAAGTCGCTGGCGATCAGCTTCGCCGCTGTGCTCGACTTCATCGCCATTGCGGGTCTCAACCCCGCTGCGCGAAGCTAAATTCCCAGCTCGTGCTCTTTTTTTCCTGCCGCAGGGGCCTGCGGCGTCGGTCGCCAGCGGGCGCGCCGCGTCGCTCCCCGCAGGTCGAGCCCCTCGAGTACGAGTAGCAGCTCCGCGGCTTCGAGCGCCACGTGGCCCGTCTCACTCTGCCAAGGTACGCGGAAATGGCCTTGCTCTAAACGTTTTGTCGTGAGCACGTAACCGTCGCGATCCCAATACAGGACGCGCACGATGTCCGCCCGCTTCGTGAAAAACACAAACAACGTCCCCGACAGCGGGTCCATCGAAAACTGGGAACGCACCAGCGTGCTCAGCCCGTTGATCCCCTTGCGCCCGTCCACCCGGCTCGTCGCAAGCAGCAGCCTTGCGCCCGGCGGCAGCGTCAGCATCCGCGCGCTCGGCGCGCGATCGCTACCACCAGTTGCGCCAGCTCCTCCACGCCAAGCACGCCCACGCGGACCGTCACGCCCTGGTGCTCGACCTCCACCCCATGCTGGCTCGGCAGCGGCACCGCGACGAAGCCCACGTCTCCCGCCGGGCGCGTGCCAAGCCGCTCCGTCCAGTATGGCAAACGCGTCGGCGAAATGCCCTTCCTTGCCGCGAAAGCCGTGGCGCTCAGGCCCGACTCCCGAAACTCACGCAGCGCGTCGCGCGCTTCCGACTCCGTCCAACGCTTCGCCCGGCCGCTGCCCGCCTTCTCGTTTTGCTCTGACATCGCTCCTCGCCGCCAATCTAGGCGGCCGGACCCGCGTCAAGCGCACGCCGTTGGCCGATGGCTTACGGCGATCTCGTCTTTCATGTAGCCGCGGGCCGGGTCATGGCTGGCGACGCCGTCGGCGTAAAAGGTGAGGAGGGTGACGGGCGACTGCGTCGAGGAGAATAGGGCATCTAAACGCGATCGGGCGTGGCCGCTGTTGTAGCCAGCGTTGTGGCAACGTCAGAAGGTGGACACAAGCGCTACATCTCGGCCCTTTTGGCGCCAAATGCGGTCCTTTAGGAGCCGCTGAGCGAATCCAAAGCAGGGCGCGGCCACGGCGCCCGCGTTGGGGAGCCGGGGGAGCGGCCCGAGAAGAACGCCGGGCCAGAACGGCAAGATAGGCCAGGCTCATCAGTCGGGCGGGGGGTCGTGGCAGTCGGGGGAGCGAGCCCTGGCGATGGGGGGCGGAGCGCTGGGAAGCTGGAGCGACGTCAGGATCGCGACCACAACTTCCGGCTCGGTGATCAGCGCTATGACGCGGAGGCGCCCGCCACAAGGACAAGCCAAAACGTCGACGTCGTGGACGCGCTTGAGCAGGGTGGCCCAATCGATGCGCGTGTCGCGCGCGACGGTGATTTCGGCAGACGGGGAGATTGCGACCTGCCCTCGTGTACCGAGAGCAGCAGATCCACCGCTTTCCACCGGCCCTGGCGACGCCAGGGGTGCGTCACTGCTCGAGTCGGGGTCGCCTACCGCCCTCTTACGGCAAGCCTGGGCCTTGGCCTCCTCGCTGGCAGGCAAGTTCCGGTGCGCGAGGGCCACGACGTGGTGTCGCCAAGAGGAGTGCGGAGCGAAGACGCCGTGGAAGCGCACAAGCGGATGACGCGGGGGGTGGGATCAGGGGGCAGAGTCGGGCCAAAAACTGAACCGGGCTCATCACGCGGTGGGTTTGGCGGCCGCGCGGGTTCTTGATGCGATAGGCGACGCGGCCATCCGCGAGGACGCTGAGGCGCTCGAGGCTGAGTGCGGGTCGGGCACAGTAGCGGAGTAGCCGCTCGCGGCCCTCACGGTCGTGCGCCGTGACGGATACGCCGGCGTGAATGTCGAAGCCTCGCGACGAGCGAGCCCGACGCGACGCGAGGTCGCCGACGAGTGAGCGCGGGTTGGGACTTGATGAATCTCCGTCAGGCTTCTGCCCCACCGCGCTCGCCGGCCCAGGCAGCGACGATAGCTCGCCGGATCCCGAGGGATCCGCGCAGACACGCATCGAGGGCATCGCGTTGCCGTTCAGCATCGTGTTGGACCGGCTCCGCTTCGTCGGCGTCGAGCAGACCTCGGCGCCTGAGCCAGCGCAGCACTCTCAGCTCGACCGCATGCCCGATGGCCTCGATGTCGGAGCGGTTCGGGATCGGGAGCTGATGAAAGACGACATCCGCTCTTTGGGGCTCGCGACTGAAGACGCCGTCCGGAACGGCAACATGGTAGTGGACGTTGAGGTTAAGGTTAAGGCTGCCGCCGAAGCGTTGGGGAAAGCATACAGCGCCGCCGCGGATGGTCGGCGAGCGCGAGGCCTCTGCCTTTCGCCCGGGCACGAGCGCAGGGGTAAGCAGCATCCACCTCCGTGAAGCTCAGCGCGCCGAGCCGGGCCGAGCAATGCCATCGCAGGGGCGCAAGTACGAGAGGTTGACGCTGCTGTCGGAGGAGCCGCCTTCGGCGACCAAGACTTCGTACCTCGCCGGCTCGTGGCAGGGCACCCAGACGGCGATCGCGTGCCGTCCGGGATCGACCTCCAGTCCGACGCTCACCACGTCGAGAGAGAGGCGCTGCGAGTCCAACGTGAACTCGGGGCCGAGCTGCGCGTCGCCGCCGGCTTCGTTTTCGATGACCACCACCCTGAGCTTGCCGACTCGCTTTTCCAGTTCGGCGATGGCCGCTTCCGACTTGTGGCGAGTTCGCTCGAACGCTCGTTCGCCGGTCATCGGTTCGGCGAGCGCGATCGCGCGGAACAGCTCAAGCGCGGCCACCAGCCGTCCGAGCGCTCGCTCCGAGCTCGCCAGGGCGAACGCGTACTCGTAGTACCGAGTCTGCTCGTAGGCCATCGCGAAGTGTTGTTTGGCCTGCTCGTAGTCCTGCGCGTGGAAGTATTCGGCCCCGAGGCGGGCCAACTCGCGTAGCTTGGGGGCATGCCCCGCCACGTCGTCGAAGGCGAGCGCTATCGGCTCGCTGCCCTCAAGGCAGGTTTCGTCGCCGGCGTTCAAGTGCGTGCCCGGCGGACAGCCGGCCACGACGCGCAGCGGCGATTGGCTGGTGCAATCGTCGCCCACCGCGGGCGCGTCCTGGGGTATGCCGCCACAAGATGAGGGCTGGTGCCGCTCGCGCAGCCGCGCAGCGGAGCAGCCGCTGCACAGCAGGAGCAGAGGCACGATCCACCTGGCCATCCCTGCCTAGAGTAGCTTACGCGAGCGACGGCGGGCATCGGCCGCGCACGCTACGCCGGCCCGGGGCTGCGCCGGTGCGTTCCCCGGGGGCGTCTGGCTGCCACGCGCTTGCAGCCTCCGCCCGATCCGTAGGCTCTACGGCGCCGGTGCCCTAGGCGGGCTGGGCCTCTTCACCGACCGGGGCAGGCATACGGCCACAATGAGGCGAACTAGCTCGGCGCGAAGCCGCCCTTTTGTGGCGATTTTTGGCCGCGGGCACGGCCTTTCGAGCTGACTTCGGGGCCCGTCCGGATCCTGCATTGACCGCGCCGCCTGAGCGACAGCCGTGCGGTTTCGCGACGCACAGGTCCGCTATGGCGAGCTGACCGCGAGGGCCAACCAGCTGGCGCGCTATTTGGGCGCGCAGCGCATCGGGCGCGAAGACAGAGTCGTGGTTTGTGTCGAGCCGGGTTCGAGATTGTCGTCGCGCTGCTGGCGATCTTGAAGCTGGGCGCGGTCTACGTGCCGCTGGACCCAAGCTATCCCCCTTTGCGCATCCAGAGCATGCTTGACGACACGCGGCCAGCGTTCGTGCTGACACATGCCGCCGGAGTAAATGGTACCGGCGACCTACGTGGAGTTCCCGGCGCTGCGGCTCAATCCTCGGCCCTGCTCGGCTCGGGGCACTTGCTCACGTTCACGGCGCAAGTTCGGCCGCGCCAAATAGAGATTGAGGTGCGGCGTGGCAACGCTCGCGTAAGCTGCCTGCACGCCCACATAAGCTCATGCCCGTCGCCAGCTCACGCCATTTCGTCTGACGAAAGCCAGACGCTGCCGAGCGGACAGAGCGACTCGCCGCATTGTTCACGGAATGTTGGCGACGATGGCACCGCGTTCACGAACGCAACCGACTAACGTAGCACTTGCGGGTTCGAGACTCAGTTGCTTGAGGAGGTCGATCATGCGTTCGTTTTCGTTTGCGGCAGTCGCGCTCGGTTCGTTGGTTTTCGCTGCGTGCAGCGCGGATCCAGGCGTCGAAAACACCAGTACCCAAGCCGCGGAGCTGCGCGGCGTTCCGCGTCCGGTGCTGTTCCGCGCGCCGGCCGGCAATCTGCCGGCCAGCCTCGATACGCAGATCGACGGCATTCACGCAGCCGTCTTGCCGAATGGGCGACTCGTCACACCCGCGGGAGTCGAGGTGAACGTGACCGCCCCCAAGCCGTTCGGCCTCGCCCTGTCGGCCGACGGCAACGTCGCCGCCACCATCAACAGCGGCGCTTCGAAATTCTCCGTCACGCTGATCAAGGGCGTCAAAACGGCCGCGCCGACCAGTCAACGCGTCGACTTGGATTCGACGTTCATGGGTGTCGCGTTTTCGCCGGACGGCAAGCGCTTTTACGCTTCAGGCGGTGAGAGCGGCAGTCTTTGGATTGGCGACACCGACAGCGCCAGCATCGTCGGCTCGGTGAATCTGAACGGCGAGACGCACCCGCTCAATCGTCCGCTTTCGCCGACGGTCGAGTCATCGCCGCATTTCAAGGGCGCTTTTCCCGGCAACATGACGTTGAGCCGTGACGGTCGCCTGCTCTACGTCGTCGACCAGGCAAGCTTCCAGGTTCACGTCATCGACACGACGCTGATCCAGATCGGTGCCGACGCGAGCGGCAAAGTCACGGAGCCAGACAACTTCGGCGCCGTCGTCGCCCGCATTCCGGTGGGGCGCTATCCTTACGGCATCGCGCTGTCGGCCGACGAGCGCCAGCTGTTCGTGACGCACGTCGGCGTGTTTCAATATCAGCATCTGACGCCAGCCGTCGCCACCGGCGACAGCAATCAGGACTATCCGCTCTGCTATCCGGGCGTCGGCTATCCGGACGAAACGGCGACGGACAAGACGATTGACATCAAACACGTGGATCCGCGCAATTTGCCGGCTTCTCAGCGGATTGCCGGGGGCATTCGCTGCGGCTACGTCGCCCAAGACCAGAAGTTCACGGTGCCGGGGCTCGGCGACCCGAACGTGCCGCAGTCTTCATCCGTTTACGTGATCGACGTCAAGCAGCCTTCGCAGGCAAAGCTCGAGCGAGTGCTCAAACCAGGACTACTCATCGGCCAAGTGCAAGACGGCATCAAGGCCTTCAGCGGCAGCCATCCGAACTCGGTCGTGCAAACGCGGCATGCGCTGTTCGTAGCCAACGGCAACAACGACACCATCAGCATCTTCGACAATGGCTCGTTCAAGCACCTGCGCGACATCGATCTGACTCAGAGCTTCGGCGGCCAAGCCACACTGAAAGGCGTGCAGCCGGTCGCGCTCGCGCTCAGCCCCGACCAGTCGCGGCTGTACGTGGCCGAAGCCGGCATCAACGCCATCGCTGTCATCAATTTGGCAGACGACGGCGATCGTCGTCACGGTCACGATGACGACGTCGACGTCGACGACGTGCGCGTGCTCGGTCACATTCCGACCGGCTGGTGGCCGAGCTCGCTCGCCGTCAGCGCAGACGGCGCTTCGCTGGTCGTCGCCAACGCCAAGGGCCGCGGCGCCGGTCCCAACGTCGGCACCGAAGACACTTCACCCAAGCACACCACGCTCGGCACGGTGAATATTCTGCCGGTGCCGGGCCAGCGCGCGTTGGCCGATGGCACGCTGCGGGTGCTAAAAAACAACGGTTTCGTGCCCGAGCTGCCTCACGCCGATCCGGGTAACCCCGTGCCGACGGCGTTCGGCGTCGGCAGCCGCCAAATCAAGCACGTCATCTTCATCAACAAAGAAAACGCCACGCACGACCTGCTGCTCGGCGACATCACCGCAACTCGCAAGGGCGTGCCCGTCAACGGCGAGCCGGCCAACGCGCTCGGCGCCGACGCAGCGCCGAACCACCACGAGCTAGCGCTGTCGTTCGCCTTCGGCGACAATTTCTACCTGGAACCGACGGTGTCGTCCGACGGCCATCGCTGGCTCACGAACACCTACACCACCGAGTTCGAAGAGACGCACTGGCCGGCGTCTTACGGCGGTCGCCGTCGCGACGCTGGCGACGACCCAAACGTCTACAACCCGTACCCCGGGCGGCTCGGCTTCACCGACGCCAACGCCTCACCCGAGCCGCAGGACTACAACGTGCACGGCGGCATCTATCTACACCTCGACCGCAATCACAAAAGCTTCGTCAACTTCGGTAACGGCTTCGAGTTCGCCCAGCTCGACGAAGACGCTGGCACCGAGCCGACCGGCACGCGCCAGCATGTCAACGTGCCGATGGAAAAGGTCGTGCGCGATCACAGCGACCAGCTCTACCCGGAGTTCAACACGCACATACCGGACGGACCGCTGCCCGAAGATCCGGGCCGTTTCAGCCGCTTTGGCCGCTTCAAACAAGTCTTCGAGGCCGAGTACGTGAGCCGCCCGCACGACGAGTGCAAGCTGCCGTCGTACGTCGACCTCTACTACCCGAACGATCACGGCGGCGGCCCCAACGACATCAACCCGAACGGGCCGGAATGGAGCTTCAAACGCTTCGTGCAAGACAACGACTCCGCGCTGGGCCTGACCGCGGACCTCATCGCCAATAGCCCGTGCTGGAAAGACACCGTCATCTTCGTGGTCGAAGACGACACGCAAAACGGACGCGACCACGTCGACGGCTACCGCTCGATCTTCTTGGCCATCAGCCCCTGGGTCAAACACGAATACGTGAGCAAGACGCACATCAGCCTGGCCAGCATCTTCAAGACCACCGAGCTTCTGCTCGGCACGCCTCCGCTCAACCAGTACGACGTCGCCGCGACCGATCTGCGCGACCTGTTCTCGAGCACGCCGGACTTCACGCCGTACCAAGCCGTACCCATCACTTACGCGGCGCTGCCGAATCCGCTCTGGCACAACCTGACGCGCGGCATCGACTTCAGCACGCCGGATCGCGACGAAGACAAACTGGCCCGCGCCATCCAACTTTCAGAAGGCATCCCCCACAAGCCAAAAGCACTGCGCTCGGCGCTCAAGCCCAACGCGCGCCTACTCAAAAAGTCGAGCCCTGGCTGAAGGCAAGACTTGACTCAACGGTCACGGAGAACGCTGCTCGAGGATCCTACTTGGGTTACTTGGGTAGGCCAGGTTAGGCGCGCCAGCTGGCGCGCAGCTCTGAGCGGGTGCGCTCTGCTCTGTTCCTGCAACGCGCCCGACTCGAGCAGCTCCGCACGCGCCGACGACGTCCCGCTTCCGCGCCCGGCGTCGTCGACGGTCCAAGCGTCCGTGGCCGGCAAGCAGCCGGCCACAGCCCACCGCTCGCAAACGGTGCTGGTCGTCACACCAGAATATCCGCCGCCGCTGGCAAGCGCCGAAGGCTTCCAGTTCTGGCTCGACACGCCTTACGTCACCAAGGGCTCCCGCTTCGAGGTCGGCAAGCTGGACGGCATCGCCCAAGCCAGCTGCTTCGTGTCCGACAGCGGCGCCACCATCGCCGCGCACGGCAGCGAGCCCGACAAAACCAGGCGCGCCACCGATGGGCATCGCTTCGTGCTCCGGCCCGACACCCCGCTCGCCGCCGATCACTTTTACGCGCTCTTGCTGAGCGGCGACGAATTTCTGCGCATCTCCGACGACTTCGGCGCAGGCCCGAGCCCTGACGGCGGAGTCGCGCGCTTCGCGTTCTTCAACGGTAGCGCTCCGCGCATCGTCGCCGTCCGCAAGGCCGACACCGGCTCTGCGCCGGCGCTCGACGTCGTATTCAGCGAGCCGCTGCGCGTCAGCGCGGCGCTGTGTCAGAGCCTGCTCGGCAGAGAGCGCGATGCCGCCGACCACGTCTGCGAAGCCCAACAAAAGCAGTTGACCCTCAGCCTGCGCCTGCAGCTCAAGAGTAGCAGCGCTGCTTCCCGCGCGCTCGAGCTGCGCCTACCTGCCGAAGCGCGCGGCGAAAACCGCAGCGCTGCCGAAGGCGCCAAGCTGCTCGGCCGCCCGCTCGCCAATGCCCTCAGCCTGCGCCTCGAGCCGAAGGACTTCTCGCCCTGCGGAGCCGATCAGTGCTGGCGCGAGCCGCCGCCACGGGAGCTCGCCCACGCGCCACGAGCCTGCAGCGGCCGGTAAGCAACGCAGCGCTCGAGCCCGCTTTAGCTTCGGCCTGCTTGCCGCAGCACCGAGAGCGCGTCGACCGTGACCCACGGATTCATCCGCGTCTTGCTGGTACCACCCCAGTCCACGAAATCGTTACCCAGCGCAATGCTCTGCGAGACCTTGTAGTAGCGACGCTCTGCCGGAAACCCGCCGTCCTTCAGCCGCTTCTGCTCGAGTAGATCGAGCGCGGCTTGGCAGCGCTGGTCGCCGAGCAACCCGAGCTCGCCGAGGGCCTTGAGGCCGAACAGGATGTCGTAGTGCCAGTACAGTGGGTAGTGCAGCAGCGTGAACTCCTCGCGCATCAGCTTGCCATTCGAGACACGCTTGAAGAGCTGGCGCGTGAGGAAGATCTCCGCCGCCTGGCGAGCGGCGTTCAGGGCTTTTTTGTCGCGGTAGCGGGTGCCGTACAGCTGGAGCCCGCGCATGCAATGCAGCGTATGAATGAACGTGGACTTCTTGGCGCTCGGCTCCTTATCACAGTTCCAACCACCATCCGGCCAGCGCCAATGCATGAGCCGCTCGACGAGATCGTGAATGCGCTGGTGCTCGAGCCCAAGCTTGAGCAAATAGTAGATCGCGTAGCCCTGCTGCGACGCGCAGCGCCTGTAGCGCCCCTGCATGCGCACGACGCCCCGGCCTTTGTACGCTTCAGCCTTCGTCTTGGCCTCGAACTCGGTGTAGAAAGACAGGTCGAGCCACTCATCGAGCAACTGATCGCGCGCGCCGAACAGCGCCCTGTCCCCCGGCGGATACCCGAGATCCGACAGCGTCGCGAGAATCCAATGCGCGCCCTGCCACTTCGCGTAGGCGCCCTTCGCGCAGGCGATTTGGCCGGATTTTTCGCGATGCTGCAGCAGCTTTCTTACGCGTGGCGAGCGCTGCACGGCCTTTGCAAGCGCCTGATTCGTCTGCGACGTTGGGCTCTCACCCAGCACGTGAACCCGCGTTTTCCAGACGATCGAGGGTTCGTCGGAAGCGAGCAGCCTGTCGACGATTGCTGGAGTAGCGCCGGCTTCGGCCATGGCTGACCCTCAAGGGTGATTGCCATCGATGGTGTCCGGAAAGTCGACACCGATCAAGTTGCTCTGGAACTCGAGCAACCGCACTTTACGGCTGATGTCATCGAAACCGAGCCAGTCTACATAATAGCCGTGCGCGCTCGGGCCCACGTAAAAGATGCCGCCGAACTGCGGCGCCGACTGGAACGTGTCGATGCCGGGCGCGTCAGTACCCACCGCTCGAACGAAGGAACCGAGCGAGACCACGCCGCGCTGCTGGCCGAGACCGAGCAAGTACTGGTGGTGAACGGCGCTCGCCAAAGCGTCGCGCCCGCGCTCGGGCTCGACCGTCGTCAGTAGCCCGGCGTCGTCGCTTGCGAGCAAGCGGAACAGGACCTGAGCGACCGGGTGCGGTTCGTCGAACAGCGTCTCGCGTTCGCCTGGCCGACCCGCGGTCAGCCGGAGCTCGAGCAATGGATCGCGCGGGTAGTAGAGACGGGACGAGTCGCTGGTCGCGGTGAGCATATCGCCGGGCTGCGCGCCGAGCCCGAGCGGCAACAGCTCCGGCGCGGCGCCTGACGCGAGCGTCGCGACGTTCAGCACGTATTTGTCACCCGACCAATCCTCGGCGACGAGCAACTCGTCACTGACGAAGCTCGCATGATTGGCGGGCGGCACGCTCGCGAACGTGGTGAGCTGAGCCTGCCTCGCGTCACCGACCGCGAGCGCACTGATACGGCTGTCGGGAGCATCACCGCCCTCGAAGAGCACGAACCGCGGCGCGCCAGGTGCCCAGCCAAAGTGCGCGCCCTGAAAGGACGCAAGCTCCGCCGAAATGGCCGTGGCGCGCTGGAGCTGGCCATTTTTGAGCTCGTAGAGCGCGCGCCCGGCAGCCATGGTGACGAGCGCAAACGAGCCATCACCCGACCACTCCGCCTGCGCGTTGCAATCCTTGAGCACGGTTTGCAGGCGGCCAGGTTGCTCGAGGTACGTCAGGTTGCAGTCTCGATCGAGGTAGAGCGCGCCGGTTTGCGTCGGCGCGACGCTCGCGCTTTCGGGGTCGGCAGCGGACTGGGGCAACTCGCCGAGGTCGGTCACGGCTCCGCTGTCAGCGTCGACCCACAGATAGCGCGCGTCATAGTAACCGCGTGCGTCTGGTGCGTCCGAGTAGCGAGCCGTGACGACCATCACGGCGCGATCACCCACCCACCACAGGCCGTGCGCGAAATTGGCGAGCGCCGGATGCTCGACCGTGCGCGGCGCAAAATCGCTGGCAAGATCCGCCAGCATCAGCCAATTGGGCGTGATACCCAGCTGCTTGGCCGTCAGAGCATACGCCAAGCGCCGACCACTCGGCGACCAGCGCGTGAGCCACCTACTGTAAGAGCCCTCGGCGCGCCCCAGCCCCACGACGCGCGGCGCCTCGGGATCGTCGAACACGACCAACTCGGGACCCGCCGCGTCGTCGTCAACCACGAAGTAGCGACTGACCTGGGGCTTTTGCAGCAGGGGCGGCACCAGCGCCTGATCGGCGTCGCTGCCGACATCGGTCGCCCCGGCGGCGCCAGCGCGCCCGCTGGTACGCCCGCAGCCGACGAGCAAGCCGAGCGCGAACGGCGCCAGCCACGCGCTCTGCCACCAGCCAGCCCCGGCTCGATACATGGCCTTTAGGCTACCACGCCGTCCGCGCGGGCGGCTGGACTCAAGCTAGGGTGCCGCCGCCCGAGGCTCCCGATCGAGCAACGTCTACGAGCCTACGAGCCCCCAGCCGGCCGCCGCCAAGCTTGCGTTCGTCCGGGCCTGGTTGTATGGGCAACCATACATGGGCACCCAAGCAAAGCCAGTGAAGCGCGCCAAGACCGAGCGCCAGCGCGACCCGAGCAGCAGCAGACGCACGGCCAGCGAAGAGACGCGCGAAATTCTCAATTCGCTGCGGCACATCGTGCGCTCGCTGCGCGTTTCCTCGCGCAATGCCGAGCAGCGTGTCGGCCTTTCCGGCGCACAGCTGTTCGTGCTGCAGTGCTTGTCTCGCCAAAGCCCGTGCTCGGTGAACGAGCTGGCCGTCGCCACTGCTACCGATCAGAGCTCGGTGTCGGTGGTCGTGAGCCGTCTGGTGGCTCGCGGCTACGTGCATCGAGTCAGCTCCAAGCAAGACCGACGCAGCGTCGAGCTCTCGCTCTCCCCCGCCGGGCGAACGCTGCTGCTCACGGCTCCTGAAGCCGCTCAAGATCGTCTGCTCGCCGCGCTGTCGAAGCTCAAGAAACCGGAGCTGCTCGTGCTCTCCGCCCTGCTCGGAAAAGTCGTCGAGCTTGCCCAAGTTTCGAGCGAGCGTCCCAGCCTGTTCTTCGAAGAGGGGCCGACCTTGGTGCGCTCGAAGGGCCGAGGTAGCGATGCGCGACGCTGACAACGGGCCAGCCCTGCACGAGGTCGACGAGCTGACTCCGATTTCGCAGACGGGGCTCTTGCCCGTTTCGCCTTCACTCGAGCCGGCCTTGGCGGCGGCACGGGTACCGCAGGTCGAAGCCATTCTGGGACCGAGAGCCATCTGGATCAGCGCGCTTTCGATTGGCGTCGCGTTTGCGGCGGGAGTCATCGCCAGGCTTTTGGTGGCTTTGATCGCCCTCGCGACCAACATCGCCTTTCGGCAGCGCATCTCCTTCGAGCCAGTCGCGCCGGCGGGACATCACCTGGGCGCGTGGGTGGTGCTGGTTCCCGCCATCGGCGGGGTGATCGTCGGGCTGATGGCGCGCTACGGCTCGCGGGCCATTCGCGGGCACGGCATTCCCGAAGCCATGGAGCAGGTGCTCACGAATCAGAGCCGCATTCCGGCGCGCATGACCTTCCTCAAGCCGCTCTCGGCGGCCGTGGCGATTGGGACGGGCGGGCCGTTCGGCGCGGAGGGGCCGATCATCGCCACGGGCGGCGCGCTGGGCTCGCTCGTCGGTCAAGTGCTGGAGACGACCTCGTCGGAGCGCAAAACTTTGCTGGCTGCCGGCGCAGCGGCAGGCATGGCAGCCACTTTCGGCAGCCCGGTTTCGGCGGTGCTGCTCGCGGTCGAGCTGCTTTTGTTCGAATTCCGCGCGCGTTCGATCATACCGGTGGCGCTCGCCAGCGCGACGGCCGCCGGTGTGCGTATGGCCTGGATCGGGCCTGCGGCTGCGTTCGGCATGCCGCAGCTCAGCCAACCGAGCGGCTACGCGCTGACTTTTTACATCGTGCTCGGCGCGTTCTTCGGCTTGGTCGCCGTGGGGGTAACGCGCGCCGTCTACGCCGTCGAAGATCGCTTCGAAAAGCTACCCATTCACTGGATGTGGTGGCCGGCGTTGGGCGGGCTCGTCGTCGGCGCAGTCGGCTACTTTTCGCCGCACACCATGGGCGTGGGCTACGACAACATCGAGCACATCTTGTCGGGCTCGCTTGCAGGCAAAGCACTATTTTTGCTGTGCGCGCTGAAGTTCGTGTCTTGGTCCGTCTCGCTCGGCAGCGGCACCTCGGGCGGCACGCTAGCGCCACTGTTCACGATCGGTGGAGGCCTGGGCGCGGTCATCGGTGGCCTGGCGGTTGCCGCGGCTCCGCGTCTCGGAGTCGACCCGCGGATCGCCGGCTTGGTGGGCATGGCGGCTATCTTCGCGGGCGCGTCGCGAGCACTGCTGACATCCATCGTCTTCGCTTTCGAGACCACGCTGCAGCCGCTCGGACTCTTGCCGCTGCTCGGAGGCTGCACGGCCGCCTACCTGGTGTCGTGCGTGCTGATGCGACACACGATCATGACGGAGAAAATCGCGCGGCGCGGCGTGCGCGTGCCGAGCGAATATGCAGCCGACTACTTGGATCAAGTTTTCGTCTCACACGTAGCCACCAAGGTCGTGACGGCGCTTTCGAGTCTCGACACGGTAGGCGAGGTCAAGGCTTGGCTCGCGTCCGGCGCCGCGGGCACCCACCACCACGCCTTCCCGGTGCTCGACGAACAGGGCGCGCTGCTCGGAGTCCTGACGCGCCACGACATCTTGGAGGACGGCTACGGAGCCGAGCTCAGCATCGGGCGACTGCTCAAACGGCCGCCGGCGGTAGCGTTCGACAATAGCTCACTGCGTGAAGCAGCCGACCTGATGGTGAAAGAAGGCGTCGGTCGTTTGCCCGTCGTCAGTCACGCGGAGCCGCGCAAGGTCGTCGGCATCCTGACGCGGAGCGACCTGCTCTCGGCTCATGCGCGCCGCATCGACGAAAACGTCCAGCGCCACGCGCCGATCAAGCTGCCGTTCGTGCGCATCGCGCGCCTCTCGAAGGCGAACCGTGCCAGCTAAACTAACGCTCGAGCTCTCACGCGGGGCCCTTTGGCGAAGCCGGTTCGGGTTTGTGCCAGCCGCCGGGGCGGTCCATCAGTCGCTCGGCTTCTGCAGGTCCCCAGCTTCCCGCCTGGTACGCTAGCGGCTGCGGCGCGCTGTCCAAGATCGGCGCGACGATCCGCCACTGTGTCTCGATGGCGTCTTCGCGCGCGAACAGCGCCGCGTCGCCGTTCATGGCGTCGCCGAGCAGGCGCTCGTACGCGTCCATCTCGTCGCCGCCGCCCTGTGCGACCAGGAGCTCGACCTCGTGCCCGACCATGGCTTCTCCGTACGTCTTCGAGCGCGCTCCGAGCGCGATCGCGACATCGGGTCCGAGCCGAAAACGTACGTAGTTTGGCTGGTCGATGCGCTCGCCGAAGGCCGAACCGGCGGGCGCCTTAGCCTTTCGCGGGCCCTTACGGCAGCGACATCCAGAACTTCCAGTAGCCGAAAGTCGAAAGGCCGCTGTCGACTTGGTCGCTGTGACCTTCTCCGGTCGTGGTGCAGAAGACCGTGGGGGCCTTGCAGCCCATGTATTGCACGCAGCTGATCGTCTTGCCCGCCGGTGCTTTGACCATCGGACCGGGATCGTAGGGCGTCGTCACGACCGGCGAGGTGCAGCCGTTGAGCTTGAGCACGTGGTCGCGACCGCCGGGATAGCTGTTGTAAGACTGAGGATCGCCGGAGTCGTGCGCGCCCATGTACGCGACGGGTCCCTTGCACGCGGTGTCGGGCAGCGACCCTTGCCAATTGCCGGTGGCAGTGCCGATGCCTTTGAAGAGACCGCCTCCACCATCGACGCAGCCTTCGAGGTAAGCGATCCATGAGCCGCTGCTGAAGCCCTCGATGAACAGACGGCTCTTGTCGACGCAGAAGGCGTCTCCGACATGCCCGGCCGTCTCTTCGACGTAGTTGACCTCGGGATCGGGAAAGGCCTCGGTCATGAAGCAGTCGCGACCCGTCGCTGCAGAGCTGTAGTCGAGCCCCACGACGATGGCGTCGTTGCCCGACGCATTCTGAATCGGGATGGACTTGTCTCCGGTGCCGCCGCAGCCGGGGCCGACGAACACCGTGGGATAAGCGTGAGCCGGGTTGTAGTTTGGTGGGACCCAGACCCAGTAGTCGCGCGGTTGCCACTTGGCCGTGACGAGCGCGCTGGCCGTGATGGTCTCCGTGTACTTCACGAACGTCCCCGGTGTTTGCGTCGCCGATAGCGGCATGCCGCAGCCCTTGCTGGTGACGGCGCCGGGCATGTTCGTGCTGCCACCCGTACCGGCGCTGCCGGCGACCCCTGCCACACCGGCGCTGGCTGCCGCACCGGAGGTGCCCGCTGTCCCTGTCGTGCCTGCCATGCCGCCGCCACCCGTCGCGCCCGCCGTGCCTGCGGCGCCGGTAGTGCCTGCGGTGCCGGACGTTCCGGCCCTGCCCGTCGTTCCGGCAGCGCCAGTTGTACCAGCCACCCCGGGGCCAGTGCCGGCGGTGCCGACCGCCCCCGCGGCGCCAGCCGCCGCCGGCGTGTTGCCGGTCTGGACATTGCCGGCGTCACTGCATGCCACGGACACCGTCCCCAAAAGCAGCGAGGTGAACGCGACCGAACGACCGAAGTGACCTGAAAACGAGCGAAAGTGCATGAGGGCGGCTCTCCTGGCGGCAGACAAACTGAGGCTCAGAGACGTTGAGTGTCCAGCAAACGCCGCGCGCATCAACGCTTGTGCAATGTAATCACCTCGAGCCCGGCGCGAGCGGGCCACGAGCTGAGGACGGCCTCCCGCGCAGTTGCAGAGCTGGCCCGGATGCGGGAAGACTGCCGAGCTACCGCAAAGGAGATAGTCTTGATCTGTCGTCCCCATAGCGTGTGCGCGGCCTCGGCGGTCTCGTGCGCTGCTCTCATTCTCAGCTGCTCGAGCTCATCGCCTCCGACTACCTCCCCCATGCCCAGCGCCGGGACGAGCGCAGTCGGTGGCGCCGGCGCTGGCAGCGGCGGCAGCGCGGCCGGTACCACTGCAGGCGCCATGACGGCAGCAGGAGTGTCGGGCAGCGGCGCAAGCTCCGCGGGTAGCGGCGGGACAGCGGGCCTTCCGGGCGCGTCGGGTACCGGCGCTGCTGCGGGCAGTGCAGGCGCGTCGGGCGCTGCAGGCACGGCGGGCGCCGCCGGCGCTGCGGGCGCGGGCGCCTTTGCTTGGCCGGCAGGCAAGACGGCTGCGGTGTCGCTCACCTACGACGACGGCCTCGACGGACAGCTGGCTCACGCGATTCCGCTGCTCGACGCCAAGGGCATCAAGGCCACCTTCTTCATCTCGAGCTTTCCGGGTGTCGATAAGGATTGGGCCCTGCCGAACGCCACTTCCGCGCTCACGGCGCGCCAGCAGGCTTGGTTGGCGGTCGGCGCTGCGGGCCACGAGATCGCCGGGCACACCGTCAATCACCCGTGCGTGCCCGCGGTCAATCCGGGACAGGCCGCTGGCTTTCGCAACTCGGACTACGATCTGCCTCGCATCACCGCCGAGCTCGACGACAGCAAGCTGCGCATCGCGCGCATCGGCGCGGTCATGCCGTTCACGTTTGCGTACCCCTGTTACAGCGATGCGCTCGGCGTCGGTGCGCCGACTGGCGCCATGGTCACGGTGCTCGGCATGCAGATGCCGCAAGGGACCGTCTTTACCGGCGAAGTGAATAGTCGCTTCTTCGCGGCGCGCGGCTCGAAAGAAGGCATCGCCGATCCGGCGACGCTAGACATTCATGCCGTGGCCTACGTGCCCGCCGGTCCCAGGACCACGACCGATACGACGCCAACGTTGGCGCAATTGACGGCCATCATCGATATGACCATCGCGCAGCACGGCTGGCTCGTGCTGCTGTTCCACGGTGTGGCAGGCGACACGCTGCCAACCAAGTGCGACAACGGTCTGACCTACGCGCCGCAGACTTGCGTCATCGACTACCTGGATACGCCCACGGCCACGCACGACGGCGTGATCAACTACCTGGCCGGCAAGCCCGAGGTGTGGACCACGCGCTTCAAAGACGTCGCGCAGCACGTCGCCATGAAGCGCGGGCTCTAACAGGCTGCCCGAAAAAGCGGGCTGCCCAACTGCAGCCTCTAAGGATTCGTCACATCTTTGGCTGCCAATTTGCAGCCTGAATCGCAGAAGCTTTCGTTGCGGACTCAGGCCACCTCGTGCGAGCGAGATTTTTTCACAGGAAGATCAGAAGGACAGAAGGCGAGCGCTGGGGGCTCGCGCTGCCGCCAGGGGGCCTGACTTCTCGATGGCGCGCCGCAGGCGCGGCGAACCATCAAACCTTCTGATCTTCTGATCTCGGAAGAAATTCGTGTGGCTTGGGGCCCTCCGCGCGTCTCGAAAGTCACTTCGGACCCGCTCATCATTCATCACATTTCAGCCGGCCGCCTCGCGATCTTGGGTTTTGGCGAGGTTTTCGCTGCGCTCCGATGCTCACGTACTCAAGTACGCTCCGCTTCGGTGCTCGCGAAAACCTCGCC